>Ga0153972_1000125_pt1 | contig 21966 bp, 15 predicted proteins | sample TSGA056MetaG_FD_104732 | JGI IMG/M metagenome (GOLD analysis project Ga0153972, IMG submission 104732) | Attine ant fungus gardens microbial communities from Georgia, USA - TSGA056 MetaG | ecosystem: Host-associated > Fungi > Mycelium > Unclassified | place: USA: Georgia, George L Smith State...
ACCTAAGTCTATTAAAATATACTCTGTAGTTAATGTAAGTAGAGTACAGCTCTATAAACCACAAGTAGAGGGACAGAAGAAAATACCACTAAAACCGGTTATTATTGAAGGGGAGGAGGAATTCGAGATAGAAAAAATCCTAAACAAAAGAACAGTTAAAGGGAAGGAAAAGTTTCTGGTAAGATGAAAGGGATACATAGCAGAAGAAGATACTTGGAAAAATAGGGAAAACTTAAAAAACGCAAAAGAGTTGGTAAAAGAGTTTGAGAGGAAGTATGGGGAAGAGGTTGAAGAACTAAGGTAACAGGAGCTGGAAGAAAAAGAGAAGGAATTTAGTCAGGAATTATCTAGAGAGTTCATAGCAAAATTGCTATATGGCTGGAGAAAAAGGAGGTATGAAAGAGAAAGGGAAAAGAGGTGGGATAAGAACTGGAGCCAATGGAAGAATTCCTTAGGATGAAGAAACTTAAAGAAGAGGCTATATTATAAGAGCCCCAAAAATAGAAATAGTTTCCTGTGCAGTCAAACACTCAATCTAAAACCTCAAATTATATAATAGGGTCAAAATATAAACAGCATGGAAACTTAGGTAATCAGATCATGTAACAAGGTTAGATGATCATAGAACATTCTGGAAGGACATGAGATCATGAGCTAATAGTAGTACAGCCACTGTAAAGTAGTATAAGTAGTAGTCTAATCTAACAAAGAACCCTATTGAGTTCTTCTTGAATATCCATCTAGAGTGATTACTAAGGACATTCACTGTCTATTGGTAACATATCTCTTCTTAGTTGTTTTATCCCATACGTCCACCAATTTCCTAATTAAAAGAAAAGAAAAAGAAAAAGAAAATAAATAATAACTTAGCTATTTTTGGCTGTGTCATAACACTACTGAGAATATTGCTGACCTCTTCATGAAACCCTTGCCATGAGATACAGTGCAAAAACTCACAACTTGATTGAATATTACTCAGAGTATACCATTCTAGGAGAAGTATCAATAGAGAGTGCTGCACCAGTCATACCAGTTTGACTAATTGCTTACCTTTTCTATTCTATTCCTAGTCTTATACCAATATAGGTATCTTGCACCTATGCAGGTACTCTTTTCTTTTATCTCTATATATTTTTCTCTAGTATGTAGTACTATCTCATTTGTCTACCTTGCAGTGACATCTAAGGTGGGTACAAGCAATTATCTCTGTTAATACGTACTTATGTCTATGCCTAGTATATATTGACTTACTATACCTACTATTGTAAATGTAAAGCCTAACAATTGTAATGGCAACTAGCAATTCACTCTAAATGACTCTTAGAAGGTAAAATGAGAGTTCCCAAAAGTGCCAGCTAGTCTAAATATTTGTACACAACCCTAATACCACTTATATAATTATATGTCTCTATGCTGAGATTTTGTTAAGGGGGTAGTAAATAGCTAAGGAGTCAAGGTAAGTGAAGCTTATGTGCTATTACAACTATTCCCTTTTCTAGGCTAGTCTGTCTCAGAGCAGAGAGAAGGTCTGAAATTGATCTCACCAAATTCTAAGGTCCTTATCTTGCAGGGCACTTCCTAGGTTTTCCTGGTGAAACTTAGTTACTTTCTTTCTGAATTCCTTAGCCCAATCACAATTCCACTAATCATTTACAATAAAAATCAGTCCACCATCACACCATGCACCAAGTTGTATGTTCTTGGTAATACAAGCTGGTAGACCAGGTCTCAGACAGTATCAGTGTTTTCATTTGCTAGAACCTTTCTTTGTGGTCGCTATAGCTTTAAAAATCAAAAATGGGATTTCAAGAGGTGAAAGGTACTCAGATTCGGCCATATTATTTTGTTGACCAGATTAGTAGTCTTACTGCATGATAATTTTATTGACCTGACTCATTCCCATCCTCTTTACCTCATCAAGAATCGCAGTCTGGTTCAATGAGACAGAGTCTTGATCCTTGCCTTGCTGCTTTTCCTGTCCCTCTATTTGAAAATTTATTCAAGGCTAATGACAATGTGCTACATACCTTGTTCACCGGAGCGCTTGAAAAACCTCCTAAGACTCTGAAAGACTTTGGCTGTTTCACACTCGGATCCCATATGGCACCAAATCGGTCACCACCAAACGGATCGTAGAAGATTTTGAAGGTATCTGCATATACCCGCTAAAAGCGATGATCACTGGAGTTTATTTTACTGTTGACGACAAGAGCATACCTGAAGGTCATCAAACAACATCCGAGCTGGATCAAACCCAGGTCTAATAATTTCATTTGAGTCGTTCAGAGGCCCGTTGGTATGTTGACCGCGTTTTGTGAGCTTGTCAGAGTTCCCTGTTACATTGTGAAGATAACGGGGAAGTAGACTTGGCTCAAGCTGTACAATGAAGTCATAGTCGTCAACTGGATGAACAAACAGGGCCTTGAAACAGCACTCGATTAAATGTGGTTCGTTACAAAGAAAAGAAGGCATACCTGGACGTTGATACAGCCCTTCTCAACATCCTGTAGGAAATCCCAGGTTGCGAGTGCAAGTGCCTTGACCCTACGTGCAACTACGACATCAGGACCATTACTCGTCCACATCTTTCCTTCCTGATCAAAATCAGTAGTAATGGTCCAAGCGACGGTATTTGAACCTTTAACATCCTTCTTTGCTTCTCCGTTAATCCTCTTCGCAGTACCTCCCTCGCCAGCTTCAGCAGCATCCTCCGGAAAGCCGTTGCTTTGCTTCTTTGCAGCAGCATAGATAGGCACGTTAGTCCCTTCCTCCCACCTCCAATCTTTTAAGAATTCTATAACAAGGGAAAAGCCGCGTTCTTTGGTCCCAGGAACACTTGGTTGTCGTATTGCCTCATCAGAATCTACGTCCACCGACAAATACCTTCCATCTGCACCCAGAAAAACCTTGGTACAAATCAACTCCACCGCTTCCTCGCTCACTCTTCCCGGCCCTAACACCCAATGGGCCGCAAGCCATCGTTTAACCAGACGTACGGTTCCAGCATATGCTGAGTAGCGATGGCAGAAAGTAGCAATAGCTCGATGATGTCGTGGCGCATGGATGAACCTCTGTGTGTAAACTTCTTTCGCATAAACAGCATCGTGATGGTCTCTCCCTTGCAGCTGTTTCTGGTTCTTGAGGTGCCCGATATGAGGGAGCGTCTTGTCACGTCCCGCAATGATACGGTCTAACAGTACTTCCTCTCGTATATTCCAGATACGAAGTGCAAAAGCCCAACCCTCAGGCGTAACGACTTCCAAGAATGACTGATCCAGAACTGGGTTATGTTCATGAACTCCATCGCCCTTAACTACTCTTGCCTTCAGACCCTGTAGAGCTTTCATCAGGGTTTCGGCCATCTTCTTGAATATTGCAAGTTTGATCTTTTGAATGGCTTTGAGATCGTCAGGCCATTTGAAGGACCTTTCAAATTCAACCACAAGATCCATGTACGGGAGGTAACGAGCATTTCGAGGTAGAATACCAGCTATAGATTCCGGCAGCGGAACAGGTGCAAAGACACTCGTATAACGAAGAGCCTCGCAAATGGGGCTTATGTTAAGTATAACAAGTGGGAGTTCGTCGTCCAGCTGCTTCATTGACTTCACAAGTTCATCAAACGCACTCAGAGCGCTCTTATATCCCACAGGTAGTCCCCCATTCAGGTACACGTTCGATACATTCTCCGGCAACCGCAAGATGGAATCAAAAGCGGAATGCCATCCTTGTACGACAGCAGTTGAGTCGGAGGAGGATGAGGAAGTGAGGCCGAAATGGTGTTGAAGGAGGAATTTGACGATGAGTGTAGGAATGTGTGCACGCTCATCGACTGTCTTCACATCCCACACGACACTCTCCACAATCCTTCCATCCTTGAACCTCCGTAGCTCCGACTTTCCTCCCCAAAGCTCTCTGAATGCAGCAATTTGAGTTTGGTCTTCCTCACCTGCCACGGGGCCATGATCAACCAGTCGCAATGCGTGGTGAGCATGATGTATCAGGCCTATGTATATTACATCATGATTATTCGGTAGTGCTTGGCTCAAGGGACGTGCAGGAATCGGACCACTGAGAATGGTAACAGATTTTGTACGGTCACCGAGTCCTCTGTGGAGGATCTGGTCTATCGAGGCAAGGAGGGCGTCAAATACCGAGCCTCTGTCATATGTTTCATCGACTGGAAGGTGACGAGGCTTGACGTCACTGAGGTCTACGCTGTGAATGGACTCAACCTGGGTCCATTTTAGGGAGAAAGGGGAAGGCGAACCGAAGAATGCTATCAAACCGCGTAGAGAGGCTACGTTGATCCTTGAGGAAAACTTCAGCGAAGGAGTCCTCTGAATCTGAAGCGTTAAGAGTTTCAAGTGTAGCCAAAGCTTCGTATTTGAGCTGAGCGAATATTGAGTAGGGAACAAGTGTGACGAGATTTTAGCATACTAATTCCAATGCACCACCGAGCACACCTGAAAGTAGGTTAGCCACTGATGTAGAATCTACGAAGACGGGTTGTTGCTGTACGTCATATTCCACTGGAAGGAACTGGAATATGAATCAGCACTGATTCCTGAATCAAATTAGATCATACCCGATGACCGCCCGCAGACTTTACGAATACTGCCTCCTTCCGAAACTCAAAATTAGCTGTATTGAGCCCGAACATCAACCGCTTGTGTAGTCGTACAGTATGTCGCTTACCTAAGAAGTTCAATGCAGCCTTGAACATTTGATACGAACTCAATCCTCTCCCAAGGGCCTTCCTCTTCCCAACACCGCCCTTCCCACTTCCTGTAGGCTCCTCACCAAGCAATACCAAACTAACAACTGCATTCCACCAAGTTCCCCGTCCTTCAAATCCATGCACACGTAAGTTGGCCTCGCCGCAGTCAGTAAATCCTCTCTGATTGGCCCATACCCGTAGGAGCGTAACAGCATCACTGAACGCCTGTGCTTCATTTTTGAGGTTATGAGTCGAGAGAAGGTGAAGGCGAGGCATAAAGGCACGTAGAAGAGCACTATTGTATATTGGTGACGACGGGTGTTGTAGTTGGTTTTGAGTGGGCCCTTGATTTGAAGGAAAGCGAAGGTTGGAATGTGATGGTGAGAGTCGGTTGAGAGGTATCGGACATGTCTTGGAAACGGTTGGGATGATGATGACCTTCGCATTCAATTTTGTGAAATCCATAGGGGAACCGTCTGTGAATGGGCATTAATAATGAAATACAAGACAGAGGGTCATATATTCAGACCTTTTCGAGGTATGAGTACAAGGTTTGTTAATCGAGGATCCCCAGAGGACGACTCAAAGCACATCTCGACGTTTGGTTTTTTCTTCGAGGACCCAATGGCAGAAGCAATAACAGCCAAGTAGAAGGCACGCTTCTGGAAAAAACGTCCATTGAGGTAATCCTTCTCTTGGAATAGACTCTGAGGATAGTAGTGCTTTGTTCAGCGTCTAGTCTGATCGACTTTAGAACAACACTTACATCAGGCATCTCAACAGCCAGGTCTATGCCATATCGCAGCCCATCTTTTGGTTTTACACTCATTTTGTTCGGCCAACTTCCAACAAGGAAAATATCACTCGGACTTTCGTAGCCGACTTTCCAGTTGGTCTCCTCCGTTGGTAATGGTAAGATATATGGAACGGCAATGCCTTTTGTGAACATCTTGCGTGATGCCTCGAGGGGATGTTGTTGTTGTAATGGTGATATTTCCGTGATAAAAGTGTGTAGTGAAAGGAGAAACCGTTCGAGAGGCGGTATTCTGGAGGGTTTAGGACGAACATTCGGCAGCAGTACATCAATCTGAGTATTGTATTCAGAGAAAAATGTACATCCAGCGATGGTGGGCGCACCTGAAGTTTGAAAGAACTTGACTTGAAAAGGTCCGCAGCAACTTTGATGACTCGTAGTTCTTCTCCCGTCGGAGGCTCAATGGGATTATCGGCCCCTTTTTGGTTTGGTGGAGGAACATTAAGCCCTGTCCCAGTCCATTCCTCTCCCTCCACCTCGTCAAGGTCAGAGTCACCGTGTAGACTCGTGCTGTCGTTCATGCCATTATTTGCATCTTGATCAGAGCCTTCGAATGGCTCTTGTTCTTCGCTTTTGCGCACCTGGAATTCAGAATCAGGCATTTCTTTATTGAGATTGTAATTCAATAGCACCTTGCGCGAGGTTGTAATCTCATATCCCTTACGCTTCAGATTGAGCGGCATGCAATTTGCAGAAAGAAAATTGTGCACAGCCACTAACATGAATTGCGTATTATAAGTGATACAATGATACAACTTAATCTATTAATGATCCTCTAGTAAGGTCTCTTTGTACATAAGTAGGTCTCTTCGTGGACCTCCACCTCCTGGACTCAACCCAGATCCAAGAATTTGCTCAGTGAATCGTAGACAGCTTGATGAGGTGTGGGATGTATTGAATTGATGATCTGCTTGTGTATGAGGCCGGTTGAGGGTGAAAATATGTATGTCGATTCCCTGCAATGAACAGTCATGTTATCGCGAGCAGCTGATGTATCAAACGGTACATACACTTCCCATTCATTGATACCTCCACTCATACGTGCATTACCCGTCACCATAAATCTCACCAGCAGACTCTTCTCCCTAAGATGACGCTTCTTGTCAAGGAGACCCAGCTCCTTGCTCAAGCCACCAGAACTTGGCACGGCTTTGTTTGTAGAGGAAGGAAGTGAATTAAAGGAAATCTTCATTAATGTCACCACTAAATCGGAATACAATGCGTTCATTGTGTGGCGCAAGAACGATGCAGAAGCGAGGTATAGAGGAAAGCCTACAGACATGATTTAGGGTAACTGCAGTATTGAGAGTCCAATATGTACCTTCAACATGCAATACTCGAGGAAACGGCGTGGGCAACGCGGAAGGTGTGTACTCTAGTTTGACTTGTGGCGAATACACTGGTTCCACCCCAGCATTAGTAGGCTCTTCATGCGATGGAAATTTTTGGTTCGGGCCTGGCACCAATGACAACGGCAGGATCGAAGTTCGGATAGGAGCTCCTGTAAACTTGTCTACATTGGTGACTAACCCAATCTGAAAGAACTCAGGCAGGGTTTCTTGCAGAACGAAAAGTGCCCTTTCTTTCAAATGTCTGAGATTAATCTCAAGATTACCGTTAGGATGAACGCACCTGTGCGGATTTCCCATTCAGCATCTGAAACTTCAGCCTCTCCGTCTGGGTTACGCTTCGGTGGTCTTACAAGCCTCATATTGCTCAGAGTAGTTGAGTCTGGTGGCCTCGACTTTCTCAGACCCAGCACCAAGTTGTTATGTTCTGCTTCCTTCGAGTTGTCTTGCTCCCCGTTTTGGAGGAGCGTGGACGAAAAGAAAGCCGACGACGTCTTAGAAAAAGAAGTACATCTCGACTGATGTCCGAATCGTAAGGTATTATGAGATGTGCTGAAGTAGGTCTTTTGCAGGGTATTTCGTGCCAACATCCCTTGTGGACGTAGAACGCTCTCCTGCGCGTGAAGCCAGTAATCTTAACAAGTAATTACTTAATCATGATTTTAATAAAGATCCTACCTCTTAAACTACCTTTTTTTTACATCGCTTCTCTCCCACGTACCACCATAAAAAATGGTAGCGCCTGTAGGAGAATTTGCGAATATACATAATTTCCCCCCCCACACACAGCCTGCAGACTTATCAAGCACTCCAAATCCCAATACTAATGCCCCTCCTAATACTAACCTTAGAGGACATCCCCTGACCAACAATGGCAGCAACAACTTGCCAAGGCACCCTTCAACAGAATCCAATATCACCACCTCATCACTGGACTATGCAGAAAGAATGGAAACCCAGCCCACCAGCACTTCATGGGCAGACCAAACCAGTATGGAAGAAGACATCTCCCCTCCACCCCCAAACCAGTTATAGGAACAAATCAACAAGACTGTAGTCAATCCTAGCCAAATTTTGTTAAGACTCTAGACCACAAGGGTGAATTTTTGCTTCAACCTTGAGCCTATGTCAACACTTGATATCTCTTCACCCCTCTACAAAGGGTCCAGTTAAGGTTTTCAGAAGAGTTATATTGAAAGAGTGAATATTGAGACTTTTAGTCACACTCCACAAGTTAGTCCAAAGACTGGAGAGAATGTAGGGTTCCAAGAGAAGTGTCACAAACTTCATTTAGACCATAACTCTAGGAATACTTGACTGATTTTGACAATCTAAATAGCCACCAAAAGCCCTTAAGAAGACCTTTCAAACAGTACCAAAAATGTCTCAAGGAGATCAGTATTTACCAAGTTATCAGCAGATCAGTTGGTGATCACCAAGTTACCAGACACTAAATCGCTGATATCTCAGGAACTACTTGACATAATTGTTTGCTTTAACAACTACTGTGAAGCTCTCTTCAATGTGCTTCTTTTGGCTATAAATAGAACCCAAGGTAATAAGATCCCATGGAGATACAAGATCCTCAATGTTTGTATATGACACTGATCTTTATCCATAGATTATTATCTGTTCTTGAATAGAACAAAGGACTGCCCTAAGATAGTTAGGTTATCTCTATTTCAAGAACAATAGCACTCCTATATGTAGAACAATAGGTATTGATCATGTGATAGACTGTTCTATTGCACAGACTACTACAATCATGTATTTAAGAACTGTATATCTGAGAATAAACCTCAGACTTAACAACATTGCTTTGCTTTTTTGAGCCTTTTGATTATTTAATCATTAACTCACAAATCAGTAAGTGGCCATTTGTGATAAGAAGTAGGTTTTCAGATGAACCATAGAAAGAAAGAACTTCCTGTTCTCTTTTCTTTCTGGATTATATTTACCCTAACTAGTAATGTCACAAGAACTACTATTCTAAGTACTAGTGAGTAACAGTGAGTAACTAGTTGAGTCAGAGTCTATAAATAGGTTAGTCCAAGGTTTCCCCATTTATTCTAAAGTTCCTAACTATGATAAAATTTGTCTATAATTACCCTAAGGTTTTTTCAATATTTCTTTTTTAGTCCAATATCTATAATTAGTCTGATCAAGTCTGAAGTCCTAACCTTGGTATGCTGATATATCATCTATTACATTATTTTTGTCTCTCTCATCTCTTATTGCTATTATCTTCTCTACTATCCACTCGTTATCAGTCTAGGGCTGATAATAGTTGTAATCCCAATATAATTCCATAACATAATCCTCTTTCTTTAATTTAATGTTCTTATTGAAATTAATACCTGATGGGTTCTCCAAGGATATTGGACCAGGCCATATCATTGATGTTATAGTAGTAGTTTCAATTATTGTCCTTCCAGTTTTGTTGGGTGTTTCGGCAAATAGGTCATATAAAAGAGTGTCAGAGGATAGGTCTGTGATTTTCTGGAGTAGAGGGGAATGGGACAGTTCAACTAATAGGAAGTCTATTTCTGAAGAGTACTTATTTGCAATACTTTTGAGTAGTAGGACAATGTTGAGTTTCTGGGGTCTTGGTGAGAAAATGTTCCAAGAACTTTTGTTATATTAGAGTAAGACTAATAATGAAGGTGGAGAGTGGTTCATTGTGGAACAACTCTAGAAAATCAATTCTGGCTTGTTTAGCTTGTTGTTTAGCTATGAGGAATTTTGGTTGGGGTTATTATTGTTAAAGAAGGCAGAATTTCTCATAGTGATCTGGGTTTCTCCTGTTACACTTTTTGCAAACATAGTTGGGGCATTGGTCAAGGAAATAATCACATTGACTATAGACAAAGTATTGTATGTTGTCTGTAATGAAGGGGGTTCTATTTCTAATGTCTCAAAGTTCTAGATCTCCACAAGTATCATCCAGATCTCATCTAGTTCCTGTTAAAAGATTACCAGTCTCCAGTTGTCTAGCACTCCTTTTATTTCTTGTATTATTTTCTTGTATATCGTCAAAAGAGTTTCTAGCATCAAATCCAGTTGGTAAGTCAGAGTCCTAATTGTTTGTATTTGATTAGAACTGTACTTTTCTTGTAGCAGTGCATAAGAGTCATCAATGGATTTCAGGAATTGAAAACTCATTGAGATTTTTGAGATTGCTCTGAAGTTGGTAGAAACATTGATCTGCTATGTATTAAAGATATAAGTATAAAGCCTAATTCTCCCTAAATGTGTCCAAATCAGCAAGAGCCACTAAATTCCTGATGAGAGTGGACTACAGCTGGGCCAAGGAATTGTTAAATAACATATATTACTAAATGGAAGAAGTTTCATCAGCAGCAATTTATTGATAAGGCACATAGTAGGATAGAAGTATGTCAGTTCCTTATGTATAGACAAACTGTTCAATAGATAGAAAGAAGTTGTTGACTTGTTTATTGTTAACTGGTGAGAGAATTAGTGGAGTAGTAATGAGAGTTGATGAACTAGAGGACAAAGACATGAATGTGAGTTTCTTTATTATTATAGCTTTGCTCTTCTTTTATATGTATCGAGAATCTGTTTCAAATTCCCAAGGTTTTCTTCTAGTTCCCAGATGCATTCCAAATTTGGGTATCCTTTCTAGTGAACTAAAAATTCCTTTACCCCATTTTTGGTTCTTAAGTTAATAATATTTTCAATTTCCCACTTCTCTTCTCCTGCAATAATTTTAGGTAGGGGTTTCTCCAAGAATTTGCTATATTGGATGTTCTCTTCTGTAGGCCAAAGTAGATGAACATGGAAAATGAAATGTATCTTCTAGTGTAGTGGTAATTTTAGCTTGTAGTTCATAGGTCCTATTCTTTTGAGTATTTCAAAGGGTCCTAATTATTTTGGTACAAGCTTCTTTGAAGGTCCTTCTATTTGAATATACTGAAAGTTTAGCCAAACTCATATTCTAATTTTGAGATTTGAAAGTTTGTTTTTGATTCTTTGATTAATAATGTTCTTGGCAACTTCATGTGCTTGTTTGGCATTTGTCTAAACATTTTCTATATGGTTAATTCTGTTGTTGGCTGTGATAGATAAAGTTTCTAGAGTATCAACGTGTTGTTTAGTAGAATGTCCAAATATGAGTTCAAATAGGGTATATAATCTTCCTCCATAGAGTTTTGAGTTATAAGCATATTCAGCTATTGGTAGTTTGTCTGCTTATGTTTCAGGGTTATTAGCACAGTAAATAATGAGGTAAAGTTTAATTTCTTGATTAAATTGTTCAGTGTTGCTATCTGTTTGAGGGTAAAAGATAGTAAATATTGCTTGTTTAATCTCTAGTCTCTATAGGAATGCTTTCATAGACTTGGCAATGAATTGAGGGTCATTGTCAGATATGACCTTATTGGAAATACCAAACCTTTGGAAAAGATTGTCCATTAAAAGTGTTGCAATTTCTTCTGAGGTTATTTCTTTTGTCATTGGTATTAATATTATCCTCTTTATTAGGCCGTTGTCTACCATAGACAAAATAGAATCATATCCTCTCAATTTGGGAAGATTTGTAATTAGATTCATAGCAATTTGTGCAAAAGATCAATTAAACTGTGGTACTAGAATTTCTTAAAGTGGTGGTTTTAAGAGATGTTAATTTATCTTGAATCTTTGGCAATTTTCACAATCTTTTATGTAGTTGGTGATGAATTATTTGAGTCCAGGCTATGAGTGGTGTTCTGATACTTTTCTGAGTGTCTCCTTGATACTAGAATGTCCAGTAGTTAATGAGTCATGATATTGTTTGAGTATTTTTTGCTTTTTTTGTAATATTGGTTCATTAGTTAATTCTTTTGCTAGGAATATTGATTTGTTGATTAATTCATCTGGTATCACCTGTTTTGGTTCATCCTTGTCTTTTTCTTCAATGAATTTTTGAGAGAGGATGTCTACTGAAGTATTCTTATTACTGGCTATATGTTTGATCTTGATTTTATAGGCACTAAGTGTTGTAGACTATCTTGTTATTCATTGTAATAGTTTAGTAGAGTTTGTTCAGTGAATGATATTGTTGTGATTGGTCCAGATGATGGTTTCTTCTGGTACTCTATTAATATAGTATCTTCATTCTTGAATAGCTTAGATAATAGCAAGAAATTTTTGTTCCAAGGTATAATATTGTTTTTCCACTGGTAAGAGTAGTTTTGAATAGAAGAAACAGAGATATTGAACTCCATTATCATCTCTTTGTATGAAAACTGCTTCTGTTGCATGATTTGATGTATTGGCAAATATTTCAAAAGATTTTGTTAGATTGGGAGTAAATTCATATAGTCCTTGGTGAGTTCTAAATGCTCCTTTTTATTAATTCTGTTTTCAGATATGGACATTATTATATCAAAGTCATATGTTGAATGCTATGAAATATTTTGATCCTTGTGATTTGTCCAGGATTGACTGAATATTGGAGATTGGATAGGCATTTTTGACAGTATATTTGTTAAGATAACAATAATCTTGGCATGGTCATAGTTTTCCATTTTTCTTTATAACAAAAAAAAAGAGTAATACCATTGGTGATTTTGAGAGTTTAATATATTCTTTTTATAAGTTTTCTTTAACAAATTTCTCCTGCTTCTTGATTTTTGCAAACAATAATTTGTAAGGTTTGGAAGCTTTAGGTTCAAATATTGGTTTTGTTTTATTTTGTGATCCTATGTTCTTGCAGGTAAGAAACATTTACTTTTCTTCTTATCAAATAATAAGAGATATTCATAATATTCTTCTAGAACAATTTCTTCAGTAGTATGATTATTTTTCTTCTTACTTTTCTATGCTAATATCTGTGAAGCAGAGGTTTTAGTATTTAATTCATAAATCTCATGGTTTATTAATCATAGATTCTTCTATTGTAACTTGAGTAATTTACTATAATTCTTTGTCAGCTCAGGATCTCTCCATTTTATCATACTTGTTTTCCAATTAATAATTAGATTATGTGTCTTAAGCCATGGAATGCCTAATATGATTCATAGTTTTCCAAGATCAGCAATTACAAGTTTGAGTTTGAGTTTTTGGTGATCAATAATAGTGTCTATTTTTACAAAGTTAGTAATTCTTTTGTTTTTGTTAATACTTCTGTTTTCATTTCATATAGCAAGTGGTTTCTTGAGCTTTTTCTTGGGTAGTTTTCAGTCCTTGATAAGATGTTTGTTAATTAAATTGAGTTTTGCTCCTGAATCTATTAGTAATAATACATCTATAGTTTTTCTTCCTAGAAGCACTTGGGTTGGGGAGTAAAGAGTATTAGATTGACACAGTTTCAACTGTATTTCTACAATGTCTCTTATATATAGTCTATTTACTTGCCTGTCATTGTCCATTGTACTAGAAGTTTTGAGTGAGCTAGATGTGGTTCCTAGTCGCTTTGGGAAAAATCCTCCTCTTTTGTCTCATCTGAGTCAAAGTCAGTTGAGACTTCTTCTGGGATGTTTTCTATAAGGTCTCTTTTCTTGTAAGTCTTTTTGGTGAATTGATTCTTTTTAGCCTTATAGAATTTGTTATAGAAAAGAGCTTTGAAGTTTGATTATTTTGGACATTGGCAAGTGAAGTGTCTAGGTATTCCACAACTAAAACATTTCCCTTGTTTGAATAACTTTTTTTGATCTTGGGTAAGAATATTGTTGAAAGCCTAGTATACCAACTCCTGGATATATTAATTGGTAGTTTCTTGTTTATTATCAAAGTCTTCTTGATTCTGGAGAGTATTTTTGTAGTTTTCCAGTATAGTTTGTATATTATCAATGTCTATAGCATCTGGGTCTTTATAGTTACTATGGGGTTGAAGCCAGTCTAGATTTATGTAGTGTTTTTCTTTGGCCAGAATTCTATAAGGGTGTTTTCTTTCCTTTTCTCCCAGATAGATTTTTTTATACAGATAATCTCTTCTTCTTATTTTGCTGCTTCAATCCATACTTGGAGATTATTATTGGATCCTTGGCAAATAGCTTATATTGCAATATTGGAGTCCAGACCTTATTTGAATAGATGGATGAGTTGCAAAACATCTGTAAGACCTACTCATATGGCAAACACTCTAAATTCAAAGACGTATTTATCTACTAGTCTTGACAATTGTTTGAGAGTATACAACTGCCACAAGACATCTCTTGCTATATTGAATAGTTGAAATACTGAGTCAAGGGCTACAAGAAAGTTTTCTATAGTTCTAAGGTATATTCCTTGTCCTAAGACTGTATAGACTGCCATGAATTTTGTTCTCCAGACCAGGACCTTCTTGTTCATGTAGTAGAGTATAAATATAATAGTTGTATGTTCATCTGGAAAACTATGTTTCTGAACAAGCATATATAATAAACAGTTTTCTTTCTATTTTTGATAATTTCTTGGATCTCTATCAAATTTGTCTGGTTAAGTATATTTAGGTTGATGTTCTTGCTGGATTGTTGATGTTGCTACAGAAATATCTAGTGATTCCATTAGTGGCTTTCCAAAGACATTATAGAATGAGTTTTCTTGGTTTTTTGCTGAAGATCCAAAAGTTCTGTGTTCAAGAATTCCTGCTGGATTAGTAAAAGTTGAGAAAGCTACTTGTGTACTTGTAGAGGCTATGTCTATTGCTTTGGACATTTATATATTAAAGTTTTGTTCAAAGGTTTGTTATTGGATTTCTGATTGTTTGATGGCTTTTTTAATTTCTTTTTCTGGTTTGCTTTCTGAGTCTGTTGAAAAGATTCTGGATCCAAGTTGTAAAAAGGAAGATTGTTGAGAGGTAGTTTGTTCAATAAAGATAGTAGAATAGTGTCTGCTTGATTGTCAAGAGATGAAAATGGGTTTTCTGTTGTATGATTTTGATATATACTAAAATGACGTCTCAAGATTTCTTGGACAATTCTTTCTTGTGTTCTTTCACTAATAGGTCTAGTGAAAATAAGATTGCTGGTGTTAATAAAGCTAGTGTCTTCTATGAAGTTACTATCTTCAGTGAACCAAGTATGTCCTAAAAATATTGAGGTTGTAGATTCACTATCTATGGTTACAACAATGTTCCAGCTATAGTATGAAGCAATGAGAACTTAGAGACTCCATACAGTACAGCACAAGGTAATGAGAACTAGTAGAGTGTCAATGATATAGTACAAAGCAATGAGAGTTGGTGACTACAATTTTGGTGAGTGTTATTACTTATAATGATGAAGAAAGTTCTTTATTAATTGTTAAGACCCTAGACTACAAGAGTAAATGTTTGTTTCAACCTTGAGTCTATGTCAATACTTGATATCTCTTTGCTCCTTTACAAAGGGTCTGGTTAAGGTTTTTAGAAGAGTTATATTGAAAGAGTGAATATTAAGACTTTTAGTCACACTCCACAAGTTAATTCAAAGACTAGAGAGAATGTAAGGTTCCAAGAGAAATAGGTTTTTAGATAAACCACAGAAAAAGAAAACTTTCTGTTTCCTTTGCTTTTTAGACTGTATTCATCTTAACTAGTAATGTCACAAGAACTACTATCCTAAGTACTAGTGAGTAACAGTGAATAACTAGTTGAGTTAGAGTCTATAAATAGGTTAGTCCAAGGTTTCTCTATTTATCTTAAAGTTCCTAACTATAATAAAATTTGTCTATAATTATCCCAAGGTTTCTCTATTTATTCTAAAGCTTTTAACTATAATAAAATTTATCTATAATTACCCCAAGGTTTTTCCAATGTTTCTCCTTTAGTCCAATATCTATAATTAGTCTGATCAAGTCTGAAGTTCTAACCTTGGTATGCTAATACATTATCCATTATATTATCTTTGTCTCTCTCATCTTCTACTGCTATCATCTCTTCTACCATTCATTTATTATTAGTCCAGAGCTGATAATAGTTGTAATTCTAATGTAATTCCATAACAAATTTCATCTAGCCTCCAGCCTCTGAAAATCAATTCTAATGATCTATACTCTAGTACTGAACCATTGGTCATTCCCTATTAAGTAAACAAGCCCATAGACCTGAACCTATAGGACAATAACTTTACTCCAGTCTCTTTACTAGGTGTTAACAAGTACCTCAATGACAATGTCAAGAATATATCTTGTTCTCTTCAAAGAATAGCAATCTTTATAAGACTAAAGTCACTAGCTAATAGAAACATCAACTAGTTTTTCCAACTCTTAAAAATAGGATATGCTACTTAGGAATTTATATATAAGGCTAGGTGGGACAAACTTCTAGCTAAACAACTGCTATCTATCAGAGATATAAGCTCAGATGTTATGAAGTAAGTAAAATGACTCAATATATATTCACCTATTATATTATATACTAGAAAATTTGGTATAAATTAATATTTTTATTTATTTTCTTTATTATTATTATTTATCTTCTATAGGAGTATTGTATTTCAGACTAGAAGTATTATGTTTCAAACTAACTCTCTCTTACTCCAGTTATAGTATATATAGAAAGTAAATATATAATAGCAATCTAGTTTATAGATTAAAGTCTTAAAGTCATAAAGCCACTTTCTCTTATAGTATTCTCTGCTATATAACTTCTTACTTTCAAATTTACTACTCTCTTAGACAACGTTCTACTATTCTAAGATAAGTGACTACACATGTAATAAAAGATTGAGGTACAGTACACAAGCTAAGGCTAAGGTTATTCTACTCCTGTATTGTTGTTGTATTCCCTCCAGACCAGTGGTAAAACTATAGGACTAGAGAGCAACATCTTTTATTTCACTTAGTAGCATATTTCCCTCTCCGACTCCACTTATTGTGTTACTTTCCAGAACCCAGAGTATATACCTATAGTATATTCATAGTAATTCACAGTATATTCTAGTCTTTCTATACTACTATTCTTTTCTTACTTGACATATCAGAGATATAAGCTGTATATATTAGTAATTTATATTGATACTATTGAATATAATAGAGTTCTTACCTTAGGCATTATAGAGTAAATTAGACAACTGAGAGAGAAAGAAATAGATCTAGGCCTTAAGTAGCATATCCAACAAAGGTATAGAGTACTATACCAGTAAGTACCAAAAATAAGAAAATGGAGTTACCATATCAGTCTAGTAATAACATCATAGAAAGAATGTGCCAGTCTTATCTGGTAGAGAACAATATAGATATAATACTAAACCACTTTAATATTCTCTACAACAAATGATTGCTTCTCAATTCAACAAAAACCAAAAAGAGCAACATAACTACTTTCTCTTGATGTCTCAGAGCACTTATAGAAAGGTCTCTAAGATTCCACCCTCTATCCTTTCTAGACCCAGTACAGCAATACTTGCCAAATCAAAGTACAACCAAGATACTAAAATATTCACCTAGATTACAAAGAATAATACAGCAAGCATACTAAAAATTAGGGAAGCTTTCTCTTTTCTTTTATCTAAAAATATCATTAAAATATACAATACAGGTTTTAGTAACAAGCTCCACAGCTGTCCAAAACTCAACATAACCACCAAAAGGCCACTGCAAAAACATATTCTCATTTCAATAAGCAAGGAAAACAAAGATACTATATTGCATTGGGCAGATGTTCATGTTGGAATTATCAATAGCTATTTAAAACTTGCAAATCTATCACATCAATTGACTGCATCTGTACAATATGGAATAGCATTATAGTCACTACTAGCAAAGTCACTTTATTTTTAGACCTAACCATTATAGAAAAGTACTTCAAAGGTTTGAAAGAAATTAACACTAACAACAATATAACACCTTATCTTTCCCAATTAAAGTCATATTTTAAGATCTTAGGGGTTTTCTTTTATAGAAGCAACTTGTTTGTCTCTATTAGCAACATCTAAGTCAAAGGAATACTATCATAGCTAAGTATGTTCACTAATATCATTCTGGTATTGCATTCCCAGATAGTTAGAGTCTTTCCAAAATCTGATATAGCTGTAATATAGCTCAATATCTGGGACTCACAAAATAGAACAAAAGCAAAAACTCTCATTAACAGAAGCTTTAACTTTGGTTGCTATATAGCTACTTTCCAAGACACTAACATAAATCCTAGAGTATTGCAGTATAAAAATTGTTGGAAGTAAAAATATACTACCTATGTATGCCAAGTACATAAAGCCAAATACTAACAGTACAGTAGATCTCACAAGCTTGAGCACTACTAACAAATAGTATGGTATTGTAGGAGAAACCCTCAAGTAAATTTACCTCTACTAAAAACCAAACAAGACAAATCTTGTTTACATGTATTTAGATGTATTAACTACAAAAATAACCACTTTGCTGACAGTACTGAATGTCCCTACTAGAAATACTAATTCAACAGGGAATAGCACACAAAAAAGTTCCAAGAGCTCAGAGAAATCCAAGCTAATTCAATCTACTCTAGTGTAAGTAGCAAAAAACAATGAATCTTAAAATTCTAAAGATCTACTCACAGAATATATACAGGAATAAACTACTTACAGAAACTATCCTAGAAAAGAAAAAATATAAGTATAACATAGTCTTTATACAAGAACCTCCTTGGTACCCTATTAGATAGATTCCCAGCCATATATCAGTAGATAACAAGCTTGTCATAGAAGCTCTATACCATCTAACATAAAACCTATTCACTTATGCACCAACCAGCAATAATGAACAGCCAAGAGTATTTATCTATGTTAATAGTAGAATAAATACTCTAAGATCCATATTGCATACTAATATACTAAACTACTATAATATAAGCCTTATTTCCTTTTCAAATATAAATATCACTTATTTTTTTATCTAATATCTACTTAGATGACCATCAAAGTACCCTGATATACCTCAAGAATACTAAAACAAACCTCAATAAGATGCTTATCATAACAGAGAACTTCAACATCAAAGGCTTTAACTGGGACCTTTTTTTCCACTATTATTCTCTTTATATAGAAACTTTTTTTGAGATTGCAGATAGTCTAGGACTCCAGATATCAAATCCTATCAATCCTGGCCCTACATAATATACTGATAATCTTTCTAATATAGTGACTTAGCCTAAGATGACTTAATTATACTTCAAGTCCAAGTTAATAAGAAGAACTCAATAGAGTTTTTATTCAATTCCTGTATACTACTTATACGACTACTATATGGTCTATATACTACTTTTCCATACTTATTATGTAACTCTATTATATAATATCACACTGACCTATAACATGTTATATAATACTTTTCTATACTTCTTTCTTATATAATAAGTCCAAATAAGAAAATAAAATAAAAGTAAAGTAAAGTAAATAATGACTTAACCATTTTGCCAAGTCATGACACTACTCTTCTCTTAAGATTTCTTATCCTGAGAATTTTTCACAATTTATTATATAGATTCCTAATATTTTCCATTTTATTATTATCTTCTTTTATCTATTCTTTAAGTTCTGAATTTTCCTGGTCAATTTTTTCTTTTTTCTTTTTAATTGTCTTTATCGTTCTTCACTCTCTAACTTTGTCTCCTTTCCAATGTCTCCAATTCCTCTCTAGTTTTGCCTAATATTCCTTATTATATTTTTTGTCTGACTACTTGAATAACTTTTTTGCTATAAATTTTTCTAGTAATTCTTCTTTTCTAAATGTTCCTTTTTTCCTTTCTTGTTTTTTAACATATAGCTAGTAGTTTTAATTCTACTGCATTTAGTAATACTATTCTTTTGATTTTGTAAGGTCCTATAAACCTTTTTATCAGCTTTTCTGTTCTTCTACCAACTATCAGGTACTTTAAATCCTTGGTGCTAAGTATTACCAAGCTCTTCACTTTGTACTTATCAGCTTCTCCTCTCTTTCTGTCTGCATATTTTTTTATTTCTTTTTGTGCTTTCTCTAGTACTACTTTTGCTTCCTCTTGAATTTTTCTCATTTTTGTCATAAATTTTTCTATATCTTTATATTTTTCTTTCTTTCTTATTTTGAACTCTATCCTAGGATCTTGTCTATAATTCACTTTGAAGGGCAATATTTTTGTACTAGAATATATCTTGTTGTATACAAACTCAGTTGTTCCCAACCAATTTAGCTACTATTTCTGTTTATGGTCTATAAATATTCTTAAGTACTGCTCCAATTCTTGGTTGACCCTTTTTGTTTGCCCATTTGTTTGAGAGTAGAATGCTATTAACAATTTACTTTTAATCTCCAACATTACTCCTGGCTACCAAAAATTGTAAATGACTAACTTTACTGTCTTTCACTGCCCTCTATGTTTTCTTACTGACATGTTATGGTGTAGTCTAATGATTTTCATTCTCAATTTATCACCTTTAGGTACGTATACCTTTCTCTTTTTGTATATAATGCCATCTACTTCTATCTACTCCTTATCTCTTAACATTTTTACCTCTGTTTACTTTGTTTCTTTAACTACCTTTACTACTTTGTTATCTATCACCTTTAACTATTTTATTTCCTCTAACAAATCTACTCTTTCTATGATAATTTTTATCTTTTTTGTCCTTTTTACTTCTAGCCATTCTAATTTTATCAATATTTTATTTTCATTGTTTCTTTTTACCTCTACTTTCTAATCTAGCCTTTTATTCAGACTATCTGCCTTTTCCATTCTGTTTCCTGGAATATGTTTCAATGTAAAGTCAAACGTTAATAAATATAATGTTCATCTTATTTGTTTATAGTTTAACTTTTATATCTTTATAAAGTATTTGAAATTTTTATGATCTGTTCAAATCTCAAACTTAATTGTTGTTTCTTCTAGAAATTGCCTTTATGCTTCTAAGCATTTAACTACAACTAGCATTTCCTTATTATGTATCTTGTAGTTTCTCTTTGTATTACTTAGAGATTTTGAAATAAAAGCCACTGGTCTCTATAATTTATTAGAGCACTTTATTAACAGTACTCTTTTAGTTATATAGTTTAAGATATCTACCTCTACTCTAAATTCTTTGTCTAGATCTGGAGCTATTAATACTGGCTTCATTGTAAAAATTCTTTTGAGTTCGTTAAATGCTTTTTATTATTCTTGCCTCCACTGCCACTTTACATCCTTTTTTATCAACATGTTTATTGGTCTAGCTACTCAAGTAAAATCTTTGATAAACCTTCTATAATAATTTATGAGATCTAAAAATTTTCTGATATTTTTCACATTCTTTGGTTCTAGTTAGCTGAGTACTTTATCTATCTTCTTTTTCTTTATCTCTATTCTATTAGGCCCTATGACAACACCTAGGAATTCTATCTTTCTTACTTTCTACACATATTTTTCTGGTTTGACATACAAGTTATTTTCCTCTAGTCTTTTTAGTATTTTGTTTACAATTTTATTATATCTCTCTTTTGTTTCTATTTTTACTAGTATATCATCTACAAATGCAGTAACCTTTTCTTTATTTATTAGGTCTCTTAAGATTTCATTTATTATTATCTGAAATGTGACTAGCAAATTTGTCATCCTAAAAAATATTACTGTTAGTTCAAAAGACTCTATATGTATTATAAACACTCTTTTCTACTTATCTCTTTCCTTAATCCTTACATTGTTGAACCCCTATCTTAGATCTAATTTAGTAAATACTTTCTTGTTTCCTATTAGGTCTATAATTAATAGAAGCAGGTAGTTATTTTTTACTATCTAGTTATTTAGATTACAGTAGTCCATTACTATCCTCTTGCTTCTATCCTTTTTGTTTACAAAGAATACTGGTGACATCTGAGGAGATTTAGATGGTCTAATGTACTCTTTTCTCAATTGGTCATTTACAAAGCTCTGGACCTCTTCTCTTTTATTTTTAGATAGAAGATAAATCCTTTCCTTTTGTGGTTTGAATATCTCCTTGAGATCTATAGCATGATCCCAAATCTTCCTTGTTAGTATTCTCTTTAACTCTACTTTCCCAAATATCTTTTTTCACTTTGAAAATTTCTTTGAGACCATCTCCTTAATTTTTCTATAGTCTGTTTTGACTTTTTCCTCTCTTCTCCAGTTTTTTTTATCATCTACTATCTATTTTACTATCCTTTTTTCTTCTAGGGTAGCTACTTTCTTTTTTCTTTTTGTTTTCTTATTCTTTTCCTTTTTATTGCTCCTTCTA
>Ga0153972_1000126_pt1 | contig 21798 bp, 21 predicted proteins | sample TSGA056MetaG_FD_104732 | JGI IMG/M metagenome (GOLD analysis project Ga0153972, IMG submission 104732) | Attine ant fungus gardens microbial communities from Georgia, USA - TSGA056 MetaG | ecosystem: Host-associated > Fungi > Mycelium > Unclassified | place: USA: Georgia, George L Smith State...
CCCCTCACGCAAGAGAGGGCATCTATACAGCAACACCGACCGCACCGGCACATTTGTCTGGAAAAAGGATGACCTAATCGACTGTACCTTCCCACAGGTGCTTGACAGAATGGTCGAAGAGTACCCCGACCAATACGCTTTCAAGTACACAACCCTGGACTACACACGCACCTACAGTCAGTTCCGTGACGATGTTGACGATTTCGCCCGTGTTCTTGTTGCAATGGGCGTTAAGGCAGGCAGCCATGTTGCAATTTGGGCAACAAATATTCCTCAGTGGTTCATTTCCTTCTGGGCAGCAACAAAAATCGGTGCAGTTCTTGTAACCGTTAACACCGCATACAAGGTTCACGAGGCGGAGTACCTTTTGCGCCAGTCCGATACGCACACTCTCATCATGATCGAGGGCTACAAGGACAGCAATTACATCCAGATTATGCAGGAGCTTTGCCCCGAGACAAAAACAACCAAACCCGGTGCGCATCTGCATTGCAAGCGTCTTCCCGTTCTTCGCAATATTATCACCGTCGGCTGCCGCATGGAAGGGTGCATGACTTGGGACGAGGTTATGCCGCTGGCAGAGTCTGTGCCACCCGAAACCATTAAGGCAATGGCTGCCGCTGTAAACGTCAACGACGTTTGCAACATGCAGTACACTTCCGGCACAACAGGCTTTCCCAAGGGAGTTATGCTAACCCATTATAATGTTGTAAATAACGGCAAATATATCGGCGATCACATGGATCTTTCCACTGCCGACCGTATGCTTATTCAGGTTCCTATGTTCCATTGCTTCGGCATGGTGCTTTCAATGACCGCAGGCATGACCCACGGAGTAACGCTTTGCCCGCTTCCCTATTTCTCTCCAAAACCGGCACTTGCTTGCGTGACGCAGGAGCGTATTACTACGTTCAACGGCGTTCCCACCATGTTCATTGCAATGATACAGCATCCCGATTTTGACAAAACTGACTTCTCCCATATCCGCACGGGAATCATGGCAGGCTCCAATTGCCCTGCCGACCTAATGAAGCAGGCTGCCGACATCATGAATATGACTCAGATTGTATCGGTTTACGGACAGACCGAGGCTTCTCCCGGCTGCACAATGGGCACTTTTACCGAGAGTCTTGAGCGCCGCTCCGAGACTGTCGGAAGGGCCTTCGCAAATGTTGAGTGCAAAATTGTTGACCCCGAAACAGGCGAGGAATGCCCTAACGGCGTTTCAGGCGAGTTTGTTGTTCGTGGCTATCAGGTAATGAAGGGTTATTATAAAATGCCAAAGGCAACTGCCTCGACCGTTGAGGCTGACGGCTGGCTTCACACGGGCGACCTTGCCTGCTGTGATGATGAAGGTTACTACCAGATTACAGGACGCCTCAAAGACATGATTATCCGTGGCGGCGAAAACCTCTATCCCCGTGAAATTGAGGAATTTATCTTCACCCATGCCAAGGTTCAGGACGTTCAGGTTATCGGCGTTCCCGACAAGCGCCTTGGCGAAGAGGCTATGGCCTGCATAATCCTAAAAGACGGTGAGAGCATGGAAATTGAAGAGATGAGAAAGTACATCACCGACCGCCTTGCACGCCATAAGGTTCCTAAATATATAGAGTTCGTTTCGGAATTTCCGATGAACGCCGCAGGAAAAATCCTGAAGTACAAAATGCGTGAGGACGCCGCCGAAAGGCTTGGCCTAACCCAATAAAAAAGCAATTAAGGCAAGCCGTAGAGGGCTTGCCTTTTGTGTTGTATTTTGACTATTTTGAGGATAGTTTCCTGATTTTGAGGCTTTTATGAGGCATTTTTGTTTCGTTTCTGATACAATCTTTCTATATTCTATGCTTAGGGAATGCGAGGAGGCGAGAATAATGGGAGATTTTTTAATACACAAGGAGCTTTTAAACGAGTTAATAATAATTGCATATGAGATTTGCACAGTTTTGGCAGGGCTGATTCTCGCACTTGTTCTAATTCGCATTTTTTCCCGCACAAGCAAAGGTAGCCTGCGGCATTATGTTCTGATATTTATTTTCGCTTTATATTTTTTTGCCGTTTTAAAAGTTACAGGCAGCGGCACAGTTTATGAGCTGCCCAATTTTACTTCTATTGAGGCGGCAAATATGAATCTAATCCCGTTTTATGAGGAAGCGTGGTTCATGCAATATGTGCTGAATGTTATAATGCTTGTACCGTTTGGCTTCATGATACCTGCTATTTGGAAGAAGGCAGACAAGCTATGGATTGTCACTCTTCTTGGGTTTTTCTTTTCGCTGATAATCGAGGTAAGCCAGCTTCTTAATTATCGCATCAGCGATACGGACGATTTAATAATGAACACCCTTGGCGCCGTCGTCGGGTTTTTGTTTTTTCGCCTTTGCTCCAGGAAATCAGGCAAATGCGACAAAAGGCCCGAGCGAATACCGCTTGAGCCTTTGATGTGTACTATTTTTATGTTCCTTGGTCACTTTTTTCTGTTTAATTTCTATGGTGCAATTGATTTGCTGTATTAATCAGCCGACTATGTTAATTTCATCTCCCGGACGAACGGTACCCGGCTCAAGAATCTTTATGAAAATTCCCTCTCTTGGCATGACACAGTCGCCTGCCGTCTGCTTAATAACGCAGTCGTTATGGCACTGCTTGCCGATTTGGGTCACTTCTCCCAAAACTTCGCCTATTTGAAGCTGCGTTCCAACCGGCAGCTCGTAAAGGGTGATACCCTCTGTCACAACATTCTCGGCGAATGCTCCATGCTGAAGCTTAAAGGTAGTGATCTTTTCCTGAAGCCGCTGAATGCTTTCGCTGCCAAGAAGGCTTACCTGACGAATCCAGTCACCGGCGTGGGCGTCTCCTACAATTCCGTGATCAACCTTCATTTCTGCTTCCGGCACCTCTTGCTTTTGGGTGCCCTTTTTTTCGCTTATACAAAGCGCAATAACCTTAGCCATTTTTCTAAACTCCTTAACTGCTGATTAATGGTGATGATGGTTGTGCCCGGCAGGCGCTGCGCACTCTGCTGCGTCGCCGCGCAGAATGTCTACCCCGTGCTTTATTGCAGGCAGAACCGCTCCCAAGCACTCCCTTGCGGCCTTTTCGCTGCCGGGGCAGTTTATTATGAGAGTGTCGCCTCGAAGCCCTGCCGTTGCCCTTGAAAGACAGCCTGTTGATGTAACCTTCAGGCTTTCAAGCCGCATTGCTTCTGGTATGCCGGGCGCTTCGCGTTCGATAACAGCCTTCGTTGCCTCAGGTGTGATGTCACGCTTTGAAAATCCTGTCCCGCCTGTTGTTACAACAAGGACAATCTTTTTCTCATCGCAGCAAACGATGAGCTCTTTTTTTATTGTTTCAAAATCGTCCGGAATAATATTTTTATATAGAATCTCCCAGCCGTCTTTTTCGAGCATTTCGCATAGGGCTGGGCCGGCCGTATCCTTGCGCTCGCCTTTAGAGCCTTTGTCGCTCATTGTGATAACTGCTGCCGTGTAGCTCATGATTTTTCCTCCCTGATAAAATCTCCGCTTTTTCCGCCTGTTTTCTTAAGCAGTTTAATATCCGAAATTAGAATATCCTTCTGCACCGCCTTGCACATATCGTAAACCGTGAGCGCCGCAACGGATACAGCGGTTAGTGCTTCCATTTCAACTCCTGTTGCGCCTGTGCATTTCGCAGTTGCAGTTATATCCACGGTGAAATCCGCCTCGTTAAGCGTGAAATCTATATCAATGCCGGAGATAAAAATCGGGTGGCACATTGGAATAATATCGCTGGTCTTTTTTGCCGCCATGATTCCGCCAATTTGTGCCGTACCGAGCACGTCGCCCTTTTTCATGCCGCCTGTTTTTATTATGCTGAAGGTGTTTTCGTTTACAAAAACCCGGCCCGATGCAATTGCCGTTCGCTCGGTGTCAGACTTTCCGCCGACATCGACCATTTTGGCGCGTCCTGCTTCATTAAAATGGGAAAAATCGTTCATTCCTTATCCTCCGATTTTGTTCATATCCCTGGCCGATTGCGAGCGGCTCTGCGCCGACAGCTCTGCATGGCGTTCGGGCTTTAGGTTTACCGCTTTCTCAATCGCCTGTTTTAGCTCCTCGCCATGAAGATTACGAACCGGGATTTCGTGCGCCGAGTGAAGGCAGGGCTTAAGCTTGCCATCGCTTGTAAGGCGAAGTCTGTTGCAATCAGAGCAGAAATGATTGCTGACCGGACTAATCAGTCCAACCTTGCCCTTAGCACCGGGCAGAGTATAAAGCTTTGCAACAGCGGTTTTTTCACCCTCTACCGGGACAAGCTGCGGCACACGTTCCAGCACTGTGTCAACGGGCAAATATGCCTCTTTACCGAACTCGGTTGTATGCCCAATTGGCATTAGCTCTATAAACCTTACGTGTACAGGGTACTGCATTGTAAGGTTCACAAGATCCAGAATTTCATCATCATTAAAACCGCCAATTAGAACCGTATTTATTTTAACAGGATTCATACCGCACTTAATGGCGGCACGAATTCCCTCAATCGCATCAGAAAGTGTTCCCTTGCGTGTTAAACGCGCGAATTTTTCAGGATTTAGTGTGTCAAGGCTAATATTTATTCGGTGGATGCCTGCATCATAAAGCTCCTGCGCCATCGGCGCTAAAATTGAAGCGTTGGTTGTCATTGAAAGCTCCTGCACCCCGTCAATCTCGGAAATACTTTTACACAGCGAAACAATGCCCTTGCGCACGAGCGGCTCGCCGCCTGTTATGCGTACCTTTCTTGTTCCAAGGCTCACCGCTGCTTTTACAATTTGGATTATTTCCTCAAAGGAGAGCATATCCGTATGGCAGAGCTTGTCCACCCCGTCCTCCGGCATGCAGTATATACACCGGTAATTGCACCTGTCCGTAACCGAAACACGCAGGTATTCCATTTTTCTGCCGTATTTATCAATCACTTTTTTGGCGCCTCCTTGCTTTTTTAATAGCCTATCCATTCTAATGTATTATGTCTTAAAATGCAAGTATTTTGCCCCTTCGGCAAATAATATGCATAATAACCCGAAGGCCAATGATGACTTTCGAGTTATTAATGATTATTTCCCCAAATTGTCAAGCAGGCTTAAATCGTAAGGTGTATCCTGATAGACGAAATAATTCATCCAGTTGCTGTACAGAAGGTTTGCGTGCGACCTCCATGTGACAACCGGCTTTTTGCTGTCATCATCATTGGGGTAATAGTTTTTAGGCACAGCTATCGGCAAGCCTGCTTTCTTGTCACGCAAATATTCGTTTTCAAGAGAATTGGGGTCATACTCGGAATGTCCCATAATGAACATTTGCCTTCCGCCATAGGTTGACACTGCATAGACGCCCGCTTCTTCGCTGGAGGCAAGTATTTTCAGACATTGAACCTTTTCAATATCCTGCCTGTCAACTGTTGTATGCCGTGAGTGAGGCACCATGAAGGTGTCGTCAAAGCCTCGAAACAGCATGGAGGTTTTCCGTTCGACAGTATGGGGGAATATGCCAAACATTTTTTCGGGCAGATCACGCTTTGGCACGCCATAATGATAGTACAACGCCGCCTGTGCGCCCCAGCAGATATGAAATGTGCTGTAAACATGGGTTTTGCTCCACTCCATGATTTCGCAAAGCTCCTGCCAGTAGTCAACCTGCTCAAAGGGCATCTGTTCAACCGGCGCACCTGTTATAACCATACCGTCAAACCGCTCGTTTTTCACCTCGTTAAAATGCTTATAAAACGACAGCATATGCTCGGCAGGCGTATTTTGCGGCTGGTGCGAATCGGTGCAGATAAGCTCCATTTCTATCTGAAGCGGCGTGTTTCCCAAAAGACGGGAAAGCTGCGTTTCTGTTTCGATTTTCTTTGGCATTAGGTTTAGAAGCAAAATCTTCAGCGGACGGATATCCTGCTGCGCCGCACGCTCCTCGCCCATGACGAATATGTTTTCGTCATGCAAGGTTTTTACAGCAGGAAGTGCATTTGGAATTTTTATCGGCATGGTTTCCCCCTCCTTAAAAAGTTTTAGACCGTGGCCAGCGCCTGCTCGATATCGGCAATCAAGTCGCATGCGTCCTCGATTCCGCAGGAAAATCTGATTAGGTCAGGCGAAACGCCTGCCGCTGCAAGCTCTTCATCGTTCATCTGGCGGTGGGTAGCGTTGGCCGGATGCAGGCAGCAGGTGCGAGCATCGGCAACGTGGGTTTCGATTGCAGCAATTTTAAGATGCTTCATGAACTCCTCAGCCCCTGCTCTGCCGCTTTTAAGCCCAAAGGAAACCACTCCGCAGGAGCCATTTGGCAGATATTTTTGGGCCAAGCTGTGATACTTATTGCCTTCAAGCCCGCAATAATTTACCCATGCGACCTTGTCGTTGCCCTGCAAAAACTCGGCAACCGCCTGACCGTTTTCGCAATGACGCTTAACCCTAAGGTGAAGGCTTTCAAGCCCAAGGTTCAGTAGAAAAGCATTCTGCGGAGACTGGATTGAACCAAAATCACGCATCAGTTGAACCGTGGCTTTAGTTATATATGCTCCCGTCAGGCCAAAGCGATCTGTATAGGTTACTCCGTGATAGCTCTCGTCAGGTGTGCAAAGTCCGGGGAAGTTATTGGGATATTTCGTCCAGTCGAACTTGCCGGAGTCTACAATGCAGCCGCCAACTCCTGCGCCGTGTCCGTCCATATATTTGGTGGTTGAATGCGTTACAATGTCAGCCCCCCACTCGAAGGGTCGGCAGTTTACCGGCGTTGCGAAGGTGTTATCAATAATTAGCGGCACGCCATGCTCATGAGCAGCTGTGGCAAATTTTTCGATATCCAAAACGACAAGAGCAGGATTTGCAACCGTCTCTCCGAAAACCGCCTTTGTGTTAGGGCGGAATGCTGCATTTAGCTCCTGGACTGTGCAGTCAGGCGAAACGAAGGTAAACTCAATTCCCATGCGCTGCATGGTGACGGCAAACAGGTTATATGTTCCACCATAAATCGTTGACGCCGAAACCACATGATCACCGCAGGAGGCAATATTAAAAACACTGTAGAACGATGCCGCCTGTCCGCTGGATGTCAGCATTGCGGCAGCTCCGCCCTCTAAAGCTGCAATTTTGGCTGCAACAGCGTCGTTTGTAGGGTTTTGGAGTCTTGTGTAGAAATAGCCCGATTCCTCAAGATCGAATAGCTTTCCCATCTGCTCGCTAGTTGAATACTTAAAGGTTGTGCTCTGTATAATCGGAATTTGGCGGGGCTCGCCATTGCCGGGTGTATAACCGGCTTGCACGCATTTGGTGCCGATCGAATTTTCGCTCATGTTTGTACGCTCCTTAATATAATGGTTTGTTCGTAAAAATAAAAAACCGTCTCAAAGCAAGCTAGCCTTGCTTTGAGACGGATAGTAATCCGCGGTACCACTCAAATTGCGCCGGATGAAAGCGCCACTTTAGGATCTGACAATCCCTTTTGCACTCACGCAGCATTCTCGGAGAGACCCTACAGCCGGAAAGGTTATTGCCGGCACTCGAATCCTCAGCTCAGAGGTCATAGAGCTTTGTGCGCAAAACTTTTCGGCTTGCACCAACCGCCGAATCTCTAAAAAGTTTTTTCGCACGCCCCTCCTCGTCATAGCTTTTGGGCGATATGAAATTGATTAAAACAGATTATATGCGGTTATCACTTTTTTGTCAAGTGAAAAAATGCTTGACAAATCCCGTACGGTGGGATTAGAATACTCGCAATAAGAAAAACCTGTGATTAAGAGTAGTAGCCTCTACCAAATCTCGCAGAGAGTCGGCGGTTGGTGCAAGCCGATAGATAAGATTTTGGCGAATGGACTTATGAGGGCGGCCGAAAGCGAAAGCAAGTAGTAACCGACGGGTGTACAGCCGTTATCTGTAAAAGCGCATGAATGTGCGCTTATAAAGCGGACGCAAAAGCGTCAAATTGGGTGGCACCGCAGGATGCACAGTCTTGTCCCTTAGAAAGCGATTTCTATGGACGGGGCTTTTTTATTGCCAAAATTTATATCTGAGCATTATACTAGGGTGATTAAAATGAAACTGCTAAGAAAACGATGGCGAGTCCAAAGCTGCCCTAAAAACTAACACTCAATAAAAATTAAAATATTTAGGAGAAATTAAAATGAAAAAGATTATAAGCGCACTTATGGGAATTGTCTGCATATTCGCTCTTGCCGCCTGCGGCAGTTCAAAACCTGTAGTCATCGGCATCAACCAGTACGGCGAGCATGCCTCGCTTGACAATTGCCGCATCGGCTTTATTCAGGGCCTGGAAAATGCGGGTCTTGTCGAGGGCAAGGACTTCACCCTTGAATACCAGAACGCCGGCTTTGACAACAACATTGCAATCCAGATCGCCGGCAACTTTTCATCAAACAATGTTGACCTGATGTGCGCAATTGCGACACCATCTGCCACCGCCTGCTACGCAGCTGCGGAGGACAAGAATATTCCCGTAGTTTTCGTCGCAATCACAGACCCTGAGGCAGCAGGCCTTACCTCCGGCGGCATCACAGGCGTTTCGGACAAGCTTGCAGTTGCAGACCAGCTTTCGCTCATCAGCACCTTGCAGCCTGACGCCAAGACAGTCGGCATCGTTTACACTCTCAGCGAGCCAAACTCCGTTTCCGCAATTGCAGAATACGAGTCTCTTGCAGCAAACTACGGTCTTACCATCAACGCCATAGGCGTTACCGCGCAGAGCGAAGTTACCCAGGCCGTTGACACCCTTATAAGCGGCGGTGTTGACTGCTTCTCAAACCTTACTGACAACAACGTTGTCGGGGTCCTGCCATCCATTCTTGAGAAAACCAACGAAGCCGGAATTCCGGTTTACGGCAGCGAAATTGAGCAGGTTAAAATTGGATGTGTTGCTTCCGTCGGAATCGACTATGTTATCCTTGGCGAGCAGAGCGGCGCAATGGCAGCCGCTATCCTTAAAGGCGATAAGAAGGTTGACGACATTCCTTATGAGACCATCGCAGAATACAGCATATATATTAACTCCGCATCTCTTGAGGAGATGAACATCACCCTTCCTGACGATGTTCAGTCCAAGGCTATCGAAGTGGCCGCCGAATAATCACACTAAAACAATCAGGGGAGAGCCTAGCTTCTCCCCTTAACGTCTTTTCAGACAGGAGAGAATTTTTAATGCCGGAGCTTATTGTCAGCACTGTTACGCAGGGACTGCTTTATGCAATGCTGTCCTACGGAATTTATATTACATATAAAATACTGGATTTCCCGGACCTCTCGGTTGACGGAAGCTTTCCGCTTGGAGCGGCGGTCACAGCGGTAATGCTTGCAAACGGCGTAAACCCATATCTAACGCTTTTGGTTTCGCTTGTTGTCGGTGCATTGGCAGGGCTTGTCACGGGCATAATACACGTAAAGTTTAGGGTGCGCGACCTGCTTGCAGGCATCATCACTATGACTGCGTTGTTTTCGATTAACCTGCAAATTGCAGGATCGAACTTCCCTGTCGCCAGAGCCACCGAGACCATCTTCACAGCAGGCCCGACTATGGCGGTTTTCGGCTCGCTTTCTCTTGTCTACCGCAAGCTGATTGTCACATTTATTGTGGCGCTTTTGTGCAAGATCTTGCTTGATCTTTACTTTAAGACCAAAAGCGGGCTTTTGCTTCGAGCCGTTGGCGACAACAGCACATTGGTAACAACCCTTGCAAAAAACAAGGGCACTATGAAAATTCTTGGTCTTGTAATTTCTAATGGTCTTGTGGCGCTGTCAGGCTGCCTTGTTTGTCAGGAGCAGCGCGCTTTCAGCAGCACAATGGGCACCGGACAGATGGTGTTTGGTCTTGCGGCCGTTATTATCGGCACCACGCTGTTTAAAAGGCTGAGCTTTGTTAAGGGTACGACCGCAGTTGTAATCGGCAGCATTGTTTACAAGGCCTGCATTCAGATTGCAATTAGCCTTGGTCTGCCTGCAAACCTTTTGAAGCTGATCACCGCTTCGCTTTTCCTTGTCATTCTCGTCATCGGAAATCTCTCGAAGGAGGCGAAAACACAAGATGCTTGAGCTTAAAAATATTACGAAAACCTACAATCCGGGCACTGTTAACGAGCTTTGCCTTTTTGAAGATTTTTGCCTGACTGTTAAAGACGGCGAGTTTGTCTCCGTAGTCGGTTCAAACGGCAGCGGCAAAACCAGCATTTTGAATATAATTTGCGGCAGCATCCCAATTAATCAGGGCGAGGTAGTTATCTCCGGCAAAAACATTGCCAAGACAAAAGAGTACAATCGCTACAAATATATCGGCAGGGTTTATCAGGATCCGGCTGTCGGCACATGTCCGAACATGACTATTCTTGAAAATATGTCGCTTGCCGACAACAAGGGCAAATGCTTTGGGCTTAGCTTTGGCGTTAACCGCAAAAGAGCTGGTTTTTACAAATCGCAGCTTGCGATTCTCGGTCTCGGGCTTGAGGATAAGCTTGAAACCAAGGTCGGCGCACTGTCAGGCGGTCAAAGACAGTCAGTTGCGCTTATCATGGCAACCATGACACCGTTGCAGTTTCTTATTTTGGACGAGCACACGGCGGCGCTTGACCCTCACACGGCAGAAATAATTATGGAGCTTACGGACAAAGTTGTTAAGGAAAAGAACCTTACTGCTATCATGGTAACCCACAATCTTCGCTACGCTGTTGAGTATGGATCAAGACTGATTATGATGGACAGGGGCAAAATTGTTATTGACAAGTCCGGCGAAGAAAAGAAAAATATGAATACAGACTACGTTCTAAAAACATTTAATGAAATCAGCATTGAATGCGGAAACTAACTTAGTTTTCGCATTCAATGCTATATAGGTGAAAAAGTTCTTGCAATCGCAAGCGCAATCTGGTATAATTTTTTGGCATTACGCATGGAAGCGGACTTTTTGTAAGTGGCTTAGGCTTTGCAAAAAGGTTGAAGCTTCCAGAGGAATAAACTAAATTTTGGAGGAAAGAAAAAATGGCAATAGTTTCTATGAAACAGCTATTGGAGGCCGGCGTACACTTCGGTCACCAGACCCGCAGATGGAACCCTAAGATGGCGGAGTACATCTACATGGAGAGAAATGGTATCTACATCATCGATCTTCAGAAGACCGTTAAAAAGCTTGAGGAGGCTTACAACTTTGTCCGCAGCATCTCCGAAAGCGGCCAGTCTGTGCTTTTTGTCGGTACAAAAAAACAGGCTCAGGATGCAGTTAAGGAAGAGTCCGCCCGTGCAGGCATGTACTATGTTAATGCACGCTGGCTCGGCGGTATGCTGACAAACTTCAAGACTATGCGCACCCGTGTGGACAGGCTTGCTCAGCTGAAAAAGATGCAGGAGGACGGAACCTTTGATATGCTTCCAAAGAAGGAAGTTATTAAGCATCTGCATGAAATGGAAAAGCTCGAAAAATACCTTGGCGGTGTCACCGAGATGAAGAAGCTCCCCGGAGCACTATTTGTTGTTGACCCACGCAAGGAGCACAACGCAATTTCCGAAGCAAGAAAGCTGCACATCCCAGTTGTTGCAATTGTCGATACCAACTGCGACCCTGATGAGATCGACTATGTTATCCCAAGCAACGACGATGCTATCCGCGCAATCCGCCTGATTTCCGCAGCAATGGCAAGCGCCGTTATTGAGGGCCGTCAGGGACAGGATGCCGAGGAAGAAGCTTCCGCTCCAGAGCAGGAAACAGCAGAATAAACTATAGATAATAAAAACCGCCGGTTGTGCTTTAGCGAATCGGCGGGATTCTAATGAATATATATTAGGGAGGAAAACACAATGGCTATTACCGCACAGGATGTTAAGACCCTGCGTGAAATGACCGGCGTCGGTATGATGGACTGCAAAAAGGCCCTGACAGAGACTGACGGCGATATGGACAAAGCAGTTGAGTGGCTTCGTGAGAAGGGTCTTGCGGCTGCGCAGAAGAAGGCAGGCCGTATTGCTGCCGAGGGCATGGCATACGCTGATGTTTTTGACGGCGTAGGTGTCGTGGTCGAGGTTAATGCCGAGACTGACTTTGTTGCAAAGAACGACAAATTTGTTGAATTTACAAAGAACATCGCAGCAATCGTTGCAAAAAGCAACCCTGCCGACGTTGATGCGCTTATGCAGTGCCGCTATGACGACAAGAACTCCGTTGCCGAGCAGCAGCAGGAGATGGTTCTTGTCATCGGCGAGAACATCACAATTCGCCGCTTCGACAGATATGATACAGGTTTTTGCGTACCTTACGTCCACACCGATGGCCGTATCGGCGTAATGGTTAACATGGACGTATCCGACGAGCTTGCCACTAAGGGCGAGGTTGTCGAGCTTGCAAAGGATCTTGCAATGCAGATTGCGGCTCTTAACCCTCTATTCCTCGACAAGAGTGACGTTTCTGCCGATGTTATTGAGCACGAGAAGGCTATCCTAATCGCTCAGATTAACGAAGATCCGAAGAATGCTTCAAAGCCTGATCAAATCAAGGAAAAAATGGTTATCGGCCGTATCAATAAGTACTACACCGAAAACTGCCTTCTGCAGCAGGCATTTGTTAAAGACGACAAGGTATCCGTTGAAGATCACGTTGCATCCGTTGCAAAAGCTTGCGGCGGCACAATAACCGTTAAGAACTTCACCCGTTTTGAAAAGGGCGAGGGCATTGAGAAAAAGCAGGAGAATTTCGCAGACGAAATTGCAAGCCTGATTAAGTAAGCCCAAAAATATCAAACAGGCCTTCTTTAATGCAGAAGGCCTGTTTTTCTTGCAAAAAAGACCGCAGAGAACATCTCTGCGGTCTTATATTGTTTATTGTGGTTTGCTTGCGGTCGTTGCAGTTTTTTTCTTCGCTTCCGGATCTTTAACGGTTTCAATAATGCCTGTTGCGAGCCCTGCAAGACCCTGAATTTCGCTTGGGATGATAATTTTGGTTGCCTTGCCGTCGGCTGCTTTTGCGAAGGCGTCAAGCGCTTTTAGCTGAATGACGGACTCAATCGGGTTTGCCTGATTCAAAAGCTCAATCCCCTTTGCGGTTGCCTGCTGAACGGTCAAGATAGCTTCGGCGGTACCTTCTGCTTCAAGAATTGTTGCCTGCTTTTTAGCGTCTGCACGAAGAACGGCGGATTCCTTTTCGCCTTCGGCGGTAAGAATTGCGCTGCGCTTTTCACCTTCTGCACGAAGGATGGCTTCACGGCGCTCACGCTCTGCCTTCATCTGCTTCTCCATAGCGTTCTGGATTTCACGCGGCGGCAGGATATTCTTCAGCTCAACACGGTTAACCTTGATACCCCAAGGGTCTGTTGCCACGTCAAGAATTGCACGCATCTTGGTATTGATGATATCACGGCTTGTAAGACACTGGTCAAGCTCCAAATCACCGATGATATTACGCAGCGTTGTAGCAGCAAGGTTTTCAATTGCAACCATAGGATTTTCAATGCCGTAAGCATACAGCTTAGGGTCAGTTATCTGGAAATAGATAACTGTGTCAATCTGCATGGTAACGTTATCCTTTGTAATAACGGGCTGAGGCGGAAAGTCCGCTACCTGCTCTTTAAGGGTCACAATCTTGGCAACCTTCTCAAAGAACGGAATTTTGAAATGCAAGCCAACTGTCCATGTACTCTGATATGCGCCAAGACGCTCAATTACAAAGGCACGAGCCTGCTGCACAACTCGGATGTTCTTGATGATCACCAGAATAATGATAATACCAAGCAGAAGTGCCCACCAATATTCAATAAGCCAATCCATTACTCTTCCTCCATATTTCGATTTGTTTCCGGCAAAACTAAAAGTCTTACACCGGTTATTTCTTTTGCAATGACGATTGCGCCAACTTCAATCGTTACTCCGTCCGCATAGCTTCTGGCCGTCCACGTTTTACCGTCGCACAAAACGGCACCCGTTTGGGCAAGATTGTCAATACGCTCGGTAACCACACAGCGCATTCCGATATTTCTGTCGGCATTGGTTGGCTGAGCTTTGCCGTTGATGAATTTTTTGGCAATAGGTCTTGTCAGAATCAGCGTGCCGATTGAGATTATGACAAACCAGATAATTTGCAGCCAGTACGGCGCATTGAGCAGCGCGGCAATCAGCGCACAGATAGAGCCAAGCGCAAACCAAATGGAGGTCAGTCCCGGAACTATTGCTTCAACTACAAGAAAAACTATTGTAGCAACAGCCCAAACCGCTATCATATTCATGTTACTCCCCCTTTCATATGTGCGTTATTACCAGTTACTAAATACAATAGTACTACAAGTCATGAACATTTTCAACACAAACTTACGCTTTACTTTTACACTTCAGTGCTGTAAAATATGATCAGCGCAATGACTCATTCAAAAATATGAGAGGATGGTCATGATTATGAATAAGCATAACAAAAAACCTAGAAATGACGAGATGTACAAGGCCGTGCTCACCTTAAAGACCGAAGAAGAGTGCATGAATTTTTTCGATGATTTATGTACCGTTACGGAGCTTCAGGCGATGGAGCAGCGCTTTCAGGTAGCGGTTTTGCTTGAGCAGGGCCTTATCTATAACGAAATTCTTGAAAAAACGGGCGCATCAAGCGCCACAATCAGCCGTGTCAACCGTTCCCTGCAATACGGAACCGATGGCTATGCTGTCGCCTTTGAGCGTCTCGGAATTTATGACAACATAAAGACTAGGGATAAGGACAAGGAGAGAGAATAATATGGCGTCATACGAATCCCTTGCGCAGTTTTATGACTTGCTGACAGGCGATGTGCCGTATGATGAGTTTGCCGCTTTCTATGAAAAGCTGCTGGATGCAAAAGAGCGCAAGGTTTTGCTTGACCTTGGCTGTGGCACCGGAACGCTCTCGTGGCTTTTGGCGTCGCACGGTCACGAGATGATCTGTGTTGACCCATCTTCCGATATGCTTGCCGCCGCAGCGGCAAAAAGCGTTGATGCTGCGGCGGCATCAGCGCCAATGTTTATTTGCCAGAGCGCTGAGGAGCTTGATCTTTTCGGAACTGTTTCGGGTGCGATTTGCTCGCTGGACGCAGTAAACTATATGCCACCGGGGATTTTGCCGGCGGTTTTTGCACGTCTGCACCTTTTTATTGAGCCGGGCGGTGTTTTTGCCTTTGACATTCACTCCCCTGAGCACCTTATGGAGCTTGACGGAGAAACCTTTGTTGACGAGGACAAGGACGTTTTGTGCCTTTGGCGGGCTGAATTTGACAAAGAGGAAAACGCTTTGTTCTATGGTATGGATATTTTCATGCGCGAGGGAAGCCACTGGCGCAGAACGCAAGAAGAACACATCGAATATGCGCACGACCCTAAAGAGCTATGCACCCTGCTTCAGGAGGCCGGCTTTTGCGAGACGAATATAATCACAGACGGTGTACAAAACGAAATGGGCAGGCTGTTCATAACGGCCAGACGAAAATAAAACTTATACACGGTAGGTAAAAATGGGAGAGATTATCAGAGCCGTTGCAGGCAATGACTTTATAAAAATAGCAATCGCCGAAGCTCGTGACATTGTAGAGCGTGCAAGACAAATTCACAGCCTATCCCCTACATCAAGCGCCGCTCTTGGCAGAACCCTGTGCGCTGCTTCCATGCTTGGTAATATGCTCAAGGAGGAGGACGCTTCCGTCACACTTAGAATAAACGGCGGTGGGCCTATCGGAACGGTTATGGCGGTTGCAGACTTCTGCGGCAACGTGCGTGGATACGTCGAAAGACCCCAAACAGATTTGCCCCTGCGTTCAGATGGCAAGCTTAATGTTGGCGCAGCGGTTGGCACAGACGGACTGCTTACAGTTAGCCGCGACTTGGGTCTACGTGAGCCATATGTCGGCAGCACCCGGCTTGTGTCGGGCGAAATTGCGGAGGATTTAACCGCTTATTTTGCCGAAAGCGAGCAAGTTGGCGCAGCGTGCGGTCTTGGAGTTTTGGTAGACACCGATCTTAGCATTAAAGCTGCAGGTGGCTTTATTGTGCAGCTTTTACCCGGAGCACCGGAGGAGATTATAGCCAGACTTGAAAACAACATCTTTTATATGGATCAGCTGACCACGATTTTGGACGAGGATGGAATCGAAACCGTCATAGAGCAGGTGCTTAAGGATTTGTCTCCCCGAATATTGGAGAGAAGCAAAATTTCCTACAAGTGCTATTGCAGCAGACAGCGGGTTTCCGACGCCTTGGTTTCCATCGGCAAGGATGCGCTTGTCGAGATGGCGCAAGATGGCAAGGGGGCTAAGACCAGCTGCCAATTTTGCGATTTGGAATACAATTTCACATCAGCCGAGCTGCTGGAATTGGCTGAAGCGCAATGCGAGACTAGAGCTCTTGAAGAATAATTTCTAAAAACATAAATTTCATCTTGACAATGGTAAATCCCTCTTGTATAATAATCAAGCGCTGTTTCCATGGAGATGGGGGCATAGCTCAGCTGGTTAGAGCACCTGCCTTACAAGCAGGGGGTCACTGGTTCGAATCCAGTTGTCCCCACCATTTGGCCCAGTAGTTCAGTTGGTTAGAACGCCAGCCTGTCACGCTGGAGGTCGACGGTTCGAGCCCGTTCTGGGTCGCCAAAGCCTTCCAAAGAGTGAAAGCTCTTTGGAAGCCTTTATCACAAAATAAGTTTTTCTTGCAAGCGCAAATGCCTCGGTAGCTCAGTTGGTAGAGCAGCGGACTGAAAATCCGCGTGTCGTTGGTTCAATTCCGACCCGAGGCACCATTTGCGGGCGTAGCTCATCTGGTAGAGCGCCACCTTGCCAAGGTGGAGGTAGAGAGTTCGAGCCTCTTCGCCCGCTCCAAAGACACAGCTTAATCGGGGAATCCCGATTATTCCATCGCTTTTGCACGGCGCCATAGCCAAGTGGTAAGGCAGTGGACTGCAAATCCGCGACTCCCCGGTTCAAATCCGGGTGGCGCCTCCACAAATGTAAAACCCCGAATGGGTCATTGTTTGGCTATTGCCAAATGCTGACTGTTCGGGTTTTTTGTTTTATTCGCTTTTCTTGCATAGATATTTGATGCATTTTGTGGATAATTACGAAGTAGCCTCAACGCTTGCAACCATAATATATGCAAAATTAAGTATTGCATATATATTCATTTAGTGCTAATGTTTATACATTCAATGAAAGATATAATAGCAAAGGAGATTGCTGATATGAATAAAGCGGAAATCAAAAAAGTGGTCCTGGCATATTCCGGAGGGCTTGACACCTCCGTTATCATCCCGTGGCTGAAGGAAAACTATAACAATTGCGAGGTAATCGCCGTCTCCGCCGACGTTGGACAGGGCGATGAGCTTGAAGGTCTCGAAGAAAAGGCAATAAAAACCGGCGCAAGCAAGCTATATATCGAGGATTTGACCGAAGAATACGTTGACGATTTCATCGTCCCCTGCATGAAGGCAGGTGCGATTTATGAAGAATACCTTCTTGGCACGAGCCATGCCCGTCCCTGCATCGCAAAGCGCCTTGTTGAGATTGCAATTTCCGAGGGCGCAGACGCTATTGCTCACGGCTGCACAGGCAAGGGCAACGATCAGGTGAGATTTGAGCTTACAGTCAAGCATTTTGCGCCGAAAATGGCGATCATCGCTCCGTGGCGTGAGTGGGATCTCAAAAGCCGTGAGGACGAGATTGATTATGCGGAGTCTCATAACATTCCGCTGAAGATTAACAGAGAGACTAATTATTCCAAGGACAAAAACCTTTGGCATCTAAGCCACGAGGGGCTTGACCTCGAGGACCCGGGCAACGAGCCGGAGTACGAAAAAGAAGGCTTTCTTGAGATGAGCGTTTCTCCGGTCAACGCTCCCGACGTTCCCACCTATGTCACAATCGATTTTGAACAGGGTGTTCCCGTTGCCCTTAACGGCGAGGCGCTAAGCGCAAAAGAAATCATCCTGGCGCTTAATAAAATCGGCGGCGCAAACGGAATTGGGCTTCTTGACATTGTAGAGAACAGGCTTGTCGGCATGAAGTGCCGTGGCGTTTATGAAACTCCCGGCGGCGCAATTCTATACAAGGCTCACAATGTTCTTGAAACAATCTGTCTTGACAAGGCAACAAGCCACGAGAAGCAGAAGCTTGCCATCACCTTTGCTGAGCTTGTTTACAACGGACAGTGGTACACTCCCCTGCGTGAGGCACTTACAGCCTTTGTTGACAAAACTCAGGAGAAAGTCACAGGCACAGTTAAGCTAAAGCTATATAAAGGCAACATGATTAACGCAGGCGTTTGGAGTCCATATTCGCTATATTCCGAAGAGATTGCAACCTTCGGTGAGAGCGATTACAACCAGAAGGACGCGGAAGGCTTTATCAACCTGTTTGGACTGCCTGTTCAGGTTCAGGCAATGATAGATCAGGGGCTGCTGTAAAAGAAATATAACTATTAAATATCCGCCGCAAAAGCGGCGGATATTGGAATTTTGAGGTGCGAACATTGGATAACAAAATGTGGGCAGGCCGTTTTGCAAAGGAGCTTGACAAGACGGCGGACGATTTCAACTCATCAATACGTTTTGACAAAAGGATGTATGCGAAGGATATCATCGGCAGCATGGCGCACGCTGCTATGCTGGGGGAAAAAAGCATCATCTCAAAACAGGATGCGGAAACAATAATCGAGGGTCTCGGCCAGATTCTTGAGGATTTGGAAAGCGGCGCATTGCAGTTTGATATGGAAAGTGAAGATATCCATATGTTCATCGAAAGCGTTCTGACTAATCGCATCGGCGATGTTGGCAAAAAGCTGCACACGGCTCGCAGCCGAAACGATCAGGTAGCGCTCGATTTAAGGCTTTATCTTAGGGATGAAATCGGAAACATCCTTGCCAAGATACTTACGCTTCTTGAGGCTATTACCAATAAAGCGAAGGAATATCAAACCGCAATTATGCCCGGCTACACTCATCTACAACGTGCTCAGCCGATAAGCTTTGGACATCATCTGATGGCATATGCCATGATGCTGCGCCGTGATATTGAAAGGCTTCTTGATTGCGGAAGCCGGATGAATTATTCCCCTCTCGGTTGCTGCGCTCTTGCCGGCACAACCTATGACACTGACAGAGAAATGGTTTCCTCCGCCCTTGGGTTTGACGGCGTTTGCGCAAACAGCCTTGACGGCGTTTCCGACAGAGATTTTTGCATTGAGCTTGCAAGCGCGATTTCTATTATTATGATGCACCTTTCGAGGTTTTCAGAGGAAATCATTCTCTGGTCAAGCTGGGAATTCAAATTCATTAATCTGGACGATTCATATTCAACAGGCTCCTCCATCATGCCGCAGAAGAAAAATCCCGACATGGCAGAGCTTTGCCGTGGCAAAACGGGCAGGGTTTACGGAGACCTCATGGCGCTTCTAACAGTTATGAAGGGACTTCCGCTTGCCTACAACAAGGATATGCAGGAGGACAAGGAGGCAATTTTTGATGCCTGCGACACGGTGAAAATGTGCCTTGATGTTTTTGCGCCGATGATTACGACCATGCAGGTTCGCGCCGATAACATGAGAAAAGCTGCGGCAGAGGGCTTCATAAACGCAACAGACCTAGCCGATTATCTCGTAAAAAAGGGTTTGCCCTTTAGAAGCGCTTACAAAATCACAGGTCAGATCGTTGCCGAGTGCATTGAAAAAAACACAACCCTGGAAAAGTTTGAACTTGCCGCTTACCAGCAGCATTCCGAGCTATTTCAAAGCGACCTTTATACCGCAATCGACCTTGAAACCTGCACGCAAAGCCGCATCTCTCAAGGCGGAACAGCGCAGGAATCTGTAGCTGCTCAAATTGCGGACACCGAAAAATATATTTCCGCCCTCAAGGAGGTGCAGTTATGCAATATAAAAACTTTTTAAAAGTGGCGGACCTTTCTGCCGGGGACATTAATGATTTGCTCATGATAGCGGCAAGATACAAGGCTCTGAAAAGAGCAGGAACGCCTCACAGAAACTACGAAGGCAAAAATATTGCCCTGATTTTCGAAAAAACCAGCACCAGAACACGTTGCAGCTTCGAGGTTGCAGCGCACGATTTAGGCATGAGTGCAACATATCTTGACCCCGGCAGCTCGCAAATGGGCAAGAAGGAATCAATTGCCGACACCGCAAGGGTGCTTGGTAGAATGTTCGACGGCATTGAATACCGTGGCTACGGGCAGGAAATTGTTGAAGAGCTCGCATATTACGCAGGAGTGCCGGTCTGGAACGGACTTACAAACGAATCCCACCCGACTCAGATTCTTGCCGACTTCCTCACAATCAAGGAAAACTTCGGAACGCTTTCGGGTATCAACTTTGTTTATATGGGAGACGCAAGATATAACATGGCAAATTCCCTTATGGCCGGCTGCGCAAAAGTGGGCATGAATTTCACCGCCTGCGCACCTAATGAGTACTTTCCTGATCCTGTCTTAGTTAGAAAATGCAAAGAAATTGCAGCCGAAACAGGCTCTGTAATCAACCTTAGCGAGGATGTCGCCGCCGCCACAAAAAATGCTGATGTCATTTACACCGACGTTTGGGTTTCGATGGGCGAAAGCACCGATGCGTGGAAAACAAGAATTAGCGACCTACTTCCCTATCAGGTAAACAAGGCTGTGATGGAAAACGCAAAGAAATCGGCAATTTTCATGCATTGCCTGCCTGCCTTCCATGACTTAAAAACCACCATTGGAAAAGAGGTTGGAGAAAAATATTGTCTTGATGCACTTGAAGTCACAGATGAAGTTTTCGAAAGCGCTCAATCCGTAGTTTTCGACGAGGCCGAAAACCGGATGCACACCATAAAAGCCGCAATGGCTTGGACCTTCGGCGAAAAGGCATAACAAAAAAGTTGCCTCACAATAATGTGAGGCAACTTTTTTACTTTTCATATTTGAAAAGCAGAACTCCGCCTACCATAAGGGCAAGGCCAACATATTTTGACCAAATGAACGGAACCTTTTCGCTTCCCATAATACCAAACGCATCAATTAGCGCCGCAACAAAAAGTTGCGAAATCAGGATTATCGATATTGAAACCGTTGGAGATAAATTATGAATCCCAAGCATGACCGTTACGGTGATAATAAGCCCGAACAAACCGCCGAACCAATAAACCTTGCTTGTTTCCCCAAGCGCCGAAAAAGAACCGTCATGATAAAAAATCAGCGCAGCAAGCGACAATAGTGCCGCCGTACACTGCACGAAGGCATTTGCCTCCATCGTGCCGATATTTTCGGAAAGCCTTGTGTTCATTACACCCTGAATGCTCATTGCAACGCCTGCAACGATGCTGAAAATTACTCCTATCAATACTTTTCTCCTTTGTACCACATTTCTATTCCCCCTGCGGAGTCTTCCAAAGATGGATAATTCCACTATCGTTAAGCTGCTTGACTGTGATAAATATAATCGGGAAAATTATCATACCCAAAACTCCGCAAATCTTATAGCCAACATATAGCGACATGAGCGTTACAAGCGGATGAAGTCCAAGCTCGTGTCCAAGGAGTTTTGCCTGCACCACATTGCGCAATAGCGTTATGACGCAATAGGAAATTACCAACCCAATGGCTCTCGGAATTTCTCCAACGATAAAGCAGTATACTGCCCACGGGATCAGGATAGTGCCTGCTCCAAAAACGGGCAACGCATCCACAACGGCGGTAAAAAGCGCTGCCGAGAGCGAGTATTCCACCTTGAGCAGCGTAAATGCCACAACAAGCTCGCCAAATGTCATAAGACTCAAAATACCCTGAACCTTGAAGTAATGACCTATCGTTCGGCCA
>Ga0153972_1000127_pt1 | contig 21658 bp, 19 predicted proteins | sample TSGA056MetaG_FD_104732 | JGI IMG/M metagenome (GOLD analysis project Ga0153972, IMG submission 104732) | Attine ant fungus gardens microbial communities from Georgia, USA - TSGA056 MetaG | ecosystem: Host-associated > Fungi > Mycelium > Unclassified | place: USA: Georgia, George L Smith State...
AATTTGTGCGATAGTTATAAATGCATACACGTTCGCCGATGCTCCCTGCGCATCACCGCGCGTCATGAATCCGCGTGTCCCAGAGGACGGCGCCATAACGAAACGCACGGCGGCGATTCGTCTCATTGCCAAGCTTTTCGAGATATCGCAGAACCTCTCTTGCGTCTTCCTCGCCGTTTCGTCCGCAGGTGCGGGCGCAGTCGGCGGCGGTTTTCATATCCGGGACGCAGATTTCTTCGAACGCTTCGTTGTAATAGCTCGTCTCGGGGTAATAACCGCGATGCCAAAGCAAATTTACCAATGCGTAGAAGCCCGTACCGTCGTGCGGGGGGAGCTTTTTGTGAAACACATCGACGGCGACGCGTTCGGCCATGCTGTCGGAGGAATGTACGAGAAATGTGCTGGAGCAATAGGCGCGGCTCATTTCCATCAGCTTTTCAAGACAGCCTTTTCCGGTCGCCGCCGGGGTTATCGCTGTGTACACAAGGTCGAATTTCCTGGCAAGGCCCGCCTTTTCAACATCAAGCGCAAAGAAATCACACTGTTTAAACGACGCGTTCTTAACGCCCTGCCGCTGCGCCAGCTTGGCGCCATAATCGAGGAAGCGCCGAGAGTAGTCGATCCCGCAGGCGCTCTTCGCCGTTTCAGCAAACTCCAAAACAAACAGTCCCGGTCCGCAGCCGACGTCAACAACCGTGTCGTTTTCACATAAAAGTCCGCAGGATCGCAGGTAATTTGCGGTATGCCGGGCACGCTCGCGCATACCGCGTTTGCCTGTGCCCGATTTATCAAGGTCGCGAATCCATGCCTCCGCGCGCAAGTCCCAGATTTTCGGTGTGCGCGAGACAGACGGCAAGCCTCGTGTTTCCCAGAGATTTGCAAAATAGACAAGCTCAGTCGTCATCTCTCCGCCGTATAGCAGCTTGTTGTCGTTGACACCTTTTAGCATGACGCCACCTCCTACAAAATCTCGCCGTTTTCATTCAGCCGCAAATTGATTTTTTGTCCCATCTCGTGGAAATTCTCCCTGCCGAAGCCGAGCGCGGTGCGCTCCGCCGCCGCAAAGTCGTTGACGACAAACCCCGACAGGTTGCGCACACCGTATTTTTCCAGTACCGGAGCCATCGGCACGGCCGGACTCACGAGCGTAATATGCGCGCCGCCTGACAACGAGAGAAAACGCGGAAGCTGCTTTTGGACGATGGTATATCCGGAGATAAACACATAATCGCTCTCCGGCAGAAGAAAATCCGCCGCCTCTTCCGGGTAGTCGCAGTCCCGGGGCAGAAATTTTTCAATGATACGCAGATTGCACACAGGCGCAAAAAGCTGCTCCAAATACGGGAAATGACCGACGACCGTGACCGTTTTTCCTTTTATGTCATTCTGGTAAGTGATAAATGGATCTCGCATCCTGTCCTCGGTATGCGGCACGTCCGATACCTCGACGCCGTTTGCCCGCAGGATGCTTTTTTCATTGTAATAGGCATTGATGGCGGCGAGCCCAATCGACGCTTCGGTGAAGCTCCAGGACTTAACGCACGCGGCAAGATCGCGCAGCTTCATGCCGGGGTTTTTATCCGATAATATGGCGGGCCGCCATGTGTCCTCCAAGGTATTGCATATCCCATACCCCCCGGCCGATACGACAAGCGTTTGATATGCCCCGCAGATGATTTTATCGGCGATGCGGTCGCCCGATATCCCCTCAATCAAATCGTCATATAATTCCCACATAAAAGCTCACCCTCCAATAGGTCAATTTCCTCCCCCGCCCGAAGCTTTCTCCGCAGCCCCCGGAGGATCACATCGAGCCGCTCAAGCGCCTTCAGGCTGTGCGTTTCAACCTGCGAGGTTTCGATCACATTAAAAATGCCGCCGTTTTGAATAACAATCCGCTTGTCTGCGCCAAGCGCAAGGAGCGGGTCGTGCGTGGAGATCAGGACGATTTTTTCCCGCTCCGCAAGCAGTGAAATCGCCTCTCTCTTGTCTACCCCGGCGTTTTCAATCTCATCGATCAGCACAATGGGCAGACGGCTCATATATGCCGTATCCGCAATCATCAGCGCGCGTGACTGCCCGCCGGAGAGCTGAGTCAGCTTTGTGTCCATTGAAAATTTCTCTCCCGCGAGGGCGTTTGCGCATTCAAAGCACCTTGCGGTCACGGCGGAGGTATCCTCCGCGCCCACGTTGCGGACATGTGCGTGCATATCTAAAAATTCCCGGACGGTTAAATCCATGACAAAATTCATGTTCTGCGAGAGCTGGGCGACAATTTTCCCCTCCAACTCGATTCGCTCATCCCACGATACCACTTTCCCGTTGAGCAATATTTTTCGCCCCGTCGGCGTGTCTCCCTGTGCCAGGCATTCTATATCCGCCAGCAGACGACTCTTTCCGGCGCCGGTCGGCCCCACAATGCTGATAATTTCTCCTGTTTTAATTTCGAGCGTGGCGCCCTCGGGATTCCCCGATTTATCGCGGCCTCCGAAAATTGTAACGGACGAAACCGGATGCGCCGCCGTGCCTTCCTCCGCGAGCAGGACAAGAAACCCCGCAAGCTGCGCCGGAATATCGTGCGCTTCCAGTCCAAATTCACCAAGCAACGCCGACTCGGTGTCTAAGAGCGCGTCATCAAGCGTTTTCAAGACGTCAAGCTGCTCTAAATTCAAGTTCGCAAGGAAATCCGACGCGGCGGGATAACGTTCGATAAGCCGCGCCAGCGGCAGCTCCCGGATGGCGGACATATATTCACTCATCTGTAAACCCCATCTTTCTCATCATGCCCATCTGATAGGACTGTCCTATCCGCGTTTCCCCCGTGCAGTATGAGCAGGCGGCGGCCGGCACTGTGAAACGCAGGCGGCAGTCGGTAAGCGCGGGGACGTGGGCCGCTTCGGAAATCATTTTTGCGAGCATGTACGTGCCCTGCCCAGTAATTCCATTGATATGGAAAATACGCGCTTTGCCGTTCACCTGACGCACGCTCCAGCCAAAAACCTCCCGCTCCGCCTGCGAGACAATATCGCCCTTTGTAACAACGACGATGTCGGACATTTTCAGCATCGGGCCAATTTTGCGGGGCGTATGCACACCGGCTAAGCAGTCCACGACACACACGCCTAAAACGCCTGTGATATGCGGCGAGCAGCGGTTACACAGTCCCGCGCTCTCCGTAATCAGCACATCCAATTCGCGGCGCAGGCCCCATCTATGCGCCTCCTCAATGTTGTTGACAAAGAAGTGGTCGGGGCAGAATTTCCCCGAAAAGCCGACTACAGCGGGGATACCCGCGTCTTCATATCGCTTGCGGTCAAACGAGGTCAGGCAGTCGAATTTCACAACGCCAAGCCGCTCCTCCAGACAATCGGCAAGCCGCAGAATCACAGACGTCTTCCCCGACGACGGCGGCCCCGAGACAGTAATGAGCTTCATAACAATCACCTCATAACAAAAGAGGCAGCTCTCACGCATTGATTGCGTGAAAACCACCCCATTGTGGGCGATGCGGTTGTCAGCCGCCTGTTTTGTTGATGCTATTATTATAATGCTGCGCCGATCTATTTACTATACTCCGAATTGTAGGAGATAGTTAATTGCATGATGTTGAGTTTGTGAAATAGTTACAAATGACGCATGTGTTATTCAGTAGTATCACAAACCTTTTTAAGGCAGCCGCGTATAATAAAGCAGAAAACAAAGGCGTTCCTGTCCCAAGGCAGGCGCGCCATCTTTTATTTTCGAGGTAGTATTATGTGCGGTATTGCCGGGATGATCGGTTGGGAAGGGTCGATGAAGGATCAGGCTTCTATTTTTAAAAGCCATGCAGAGCACATTGCGCAGGCGCGGGCCGGATTAAGAAGGTCTGTGCATAGACGGCCCCGCGGCACTCGCTCACACGAGACGCTGCGTCGTGGATTTGGAAAACGACAAACAACCCATGCGTTATTCTCAGGGAAACGAGGAATACGGCCTTGTGTATAACGGCGAATTATACAGTACATCCGAACTACGCACAGAGCTGGAAAGCTTGGGACACAGCTTTCTCGGACATTCCGACACTGAGGGATATTTCTTACAGGTGAACTACTGGCTTCAAAAATTCAACATCAGGATTGTTTCGCTTGCTTTTGCGCAGGAAATGCGGTATACTGCCATTAAAGAAGCAAAGGCGCTTCTCCGGAATATCCGGAGGGCGCTTTTGCGTTTTTTTATTGATATTGCAATGCAAAGGGCTGATAATTATGCCTGACGGGTCTATTCGCGTAGCGGCCGCCACGCCCTCCATCCGAGTGTCGGACTGCGCCCACAATGCGGATAAAATCCTTTCCCTGATAAAAAAGGCGGAGCGTGGAAGTATCCGGTTTTTGTGCCTGCCGGACCTTGTCCCGTTTTATTGATCTCGCCCCGTTCGTTCCCGATAGGTAGTATTAGGTATTCCCAGTGGGCTGGACAGTTGTCTTGCCCTTGTTGTTGCGGCGAGGGCTTATACGAAGCTGGCGGATGCCCAGCGACGCCGTAAGCTCGGCGTCGCTGGAAGAACTGGAAAAAATAAGCGTGGGCAAACATGCGGAGACAATTTTCAATAAAGGAGGAAGATACATAATGACCATCGGCAACAAGGCAAGTACCGGGCTTCCCGGACTTGATGAGGCTATTGACATGCTGCGGCTGGGGGACAACGTGGTCTGGCAGGTGCGGTCTGTCGAAGATTACAAGCAGATCGTAACTCCATATATCCGGCAGGCAAAAAGGGACGAGCGCAGACTCATTTACTTTCGATTCGGGAGCCATGAACCCCTGATGGCTGATGACGAACCCTCCGCGCTCTATATGATGGACGCTTCAGAGGGGTTTGAGAGCTTCGCCACGAAAATCCATAACGTCATCGAACGGGAAGGCCTCAAAGCTTTCTATGTCTTCGATTGCTTAAGCGACCTTTTGCAGTTCTGGTACTCAGATTTAATGATCGGGAACTTTTTCCGCGTTACCTGTCCGTTCCTTTTCCAGCTTGATACTATCGCCTACTTCGCGCTGCTCAGCGGTGTTCACACCTATGCTACCATTGCCCGCATCAGGGAGACAACCCAGCTTTTACTCGATCTTTACGGAATTGACGGAAGAATCTATGTCCATCCGCTAAAGGTATGGGAGAGGTATTCGCCCACCATGTTTTTCCCGCATCTGATAGAAAGGGATGAAGCCATATCTATTACGTCAAGCGCCGACGCAGCCGCTCTTTTTTCCGGCTTGGGGAGAAGTATTCACCCGCGGGATTATTGGGAGGTCACGCTGGAACGCGCGCATGATGCCCTCGCAGAAGATGAGGAAAGCCAGGCTCGGATGACAAATCTCCTGATCGGCCTGATGATCGGCAGGGAACCGCGCGTCGCCGCGCTTACCGGCGCATATTTCACTTTGAAGGATATCCTGGATATCGCGTCACGGGAAATCGGAACCGGGTTTATCGGCGGTAAAAGCGTCGGAATGCTTCTTGGCAGGAAAATCCTTGAGACAGACGCGCAGGACATTTTACAGAACCACTGGGAGCCGCACGATTCCTACTATCTCGGCTCCGATATTTTCTATACCTACATCGTACAAAACGGATGGTGGGCGCTGCGTACCAGACAGAAGACCTCGGAAGGTTATTTCGCACTTGCCTCAGAACTGCGTGAAAACCTCCTGCATGGAAAATTCCCCGATATGATCCGGGAACAGTTTCTCCAGATGCTGGAGCACTACGGGCAATCGCCGATTATAGTCAGGTCAAGCTCGCTGTTGGAGGACAATTTCGGTAACGCGTTCGCAGGGAAGTATGAAAGCGTCTTTTGCGCCAATCAGGGTTCCCCGGATGACCGCTTCGAGGCGTTTGAGCAGGCGGTTCGGACGGTCTACGCCAGCACAATGAGCGACGACGCGCTGGCCTACCGCCAAAACCGCGGACTTGCCGACAAGGACGAGCAAATGGCCATCCTTGTGCAGCGGGTCTCTGGTGACCATTACGGCGATCTGTTCTTCCCGCACGCCGCGGGAGTTGGCAACTCATCCAACCTGTATGTGTGGAACAAAAATATTGACCCGGACGCGGGAATGCTTCGGCTGGTTTTTGGTTTGGGAACCCGGGCGGTGGACCGCGTCTCCGGTGATTATGCCAGAATCGTCTCGCTTGACCGTCCGGCAGAGGCCCCTCCCATTAACTACGGAGATGAAAAAAAGTTTTCACAGCACAAGGCGGACGTTCTCAACCTGCGGGAAAACAGCCTGACGGAAGAACCTCTGGACAAACTGTCTGATTATGACCTGAAAACGGATAAACGCATATTTTCCAGCGTTGATTATGCCGCGCTGACGCGTTTGCGGGAGATGGGCCAATACGGTCCCGCGCCTCAAATTTTTGATTTCAAAGGCCTGCTGACCGAAACGCCGTTTCCCGGCTTTATGAATACGGTTCTCACATCGTTGAAAGAAGCCTATGGTTACCCCGTGGACATTGAGTTTACCGCAAATTTCAGTCCGGACGGCAATTTCAGATTTAATCTGCTGCAATGCCGGCCTTTACAGACAAAAGGGTTGGGCAAAGCCGTGGAAATCCCGAAGCTGGAGAAAAAAGACGTTTTCTTTTCCGCCAAGGAAAATTTCATGGGTGGCAATGTCAGAATGGCGCTGGATTATGTGATTTTTGTAAAGGCAAAAGAATATCTGGAGCTTCCGGAGCGGGGGAAGTATCAGGTCGCCCGCCTGATCGGCGCGTTAAATCAAAAGCTCATTGAAAATAGCGTCATGCTGGTCGGACCGGGAAGATGGGGAACGACCACGCCGTCTTTGGGTGTGCCGGTTCATTTCAATGAGCTGTGCAATATGACCGCTCTGTGCGAGGTGTCTTACCGCCAAGCGGGTCTCATGCCGGAATTGTCCTTTGGGAGCCACTTTTTTCAGGATATCGTGGAGTCGGGTATATTTTACGCCGCGATTTTTGAAGGTGAGAAAGGCGTATTGTTCCGCCCGGAACGGATTCTGGGTCGGCAAAACCTGCTCGGCGATATGCTGCCGGGAGAAAAGGAATGGGAACGCGTGGTGCATCTTGCTCAAACAACCGGGCTGACTTTATACTCAGATATCACAAGTCAAAAGCTTCTGTGCGGCGGTTAACATATGAAAAATTTAGCGGAAAGAAAAAACGGTTGAATATACCCGCGGACATACTTCTGCGCTTATGTAACTGTTTATCCGCATAGGCTGAGCAGTATACAGACTTAGCGGAACTGACACCCACTATCCTGAATGATTTGGTTAGCAAGGTCTTTGTGGAAGAGCCGGATAAGTCTGACGGGAACCGCAGGCAGAATATTCACATCAGCTATGACCTGTTGGGTATCCTGACGGAACTGAACACCTCAACAGACGAAAGAATGGCGTAACTTTTACGCTACGCTACATGGAACTAAACACTGTTTTACTAAGGACACCCGGAGGGGAGGCAGTTTGCTTTGCTTCGTTGGGAATAAGAATATGGGAATGTAATTTAGCTTTTTGCTAAGACGTTAATGCAAGCTGAGCCATGTCGTAAGCTGGAGTTCTTCTATGAGTCGCCAGACGTGTCCGGCAAGCACTTTTATGGATGGGAGGTGTATCTATTAGAAATAGTGGGTGCTGTCCCCTTCTGTGTGTGGCTCAAGAAACGCTCGACATTCACATCCATAAACCGTGCGCGTGTAAAGCGTTCTTTGCGTGCAAAGGGTACGGTGCAGTCGAATATGGTCTTGCAGCTAATACCCTTGCCCCGGAGACGTGAGTTGTATTCGGGGCTTTGCGAGGGGTCTAGCGGGTGACAGCGAATCCCCGGCAGAAATATGGTGTCGATATCCCCCTGATATCGGGTATTGAGCGCCCAGCGCACGTCGCTGGTGTCAAAAATATCAACGTCCTCATCGGCAATGGCGTTCATGTTCGGGTACTCGCCTCGGCCACCCTCGGACAGTCCGATAAGAAAGCGGCCGCGGGTCAGGGCGAGCTCTTTCGGGAGGCCGGATTACTGAACAATCCCGGTTTTAAATTGACTGTTATAGAGATTTGCGTAAAAGCCCCCGGCGGCAATCAGCTCGGCGTGCCTGCCCTGCTCAACGATCCTGCTCTTATTGACGACGAGGATCTTATCCGCGTTTTTGATGGTGGAAAGGCGGTGCGCTATGACAAAGCTGGTTTTGCCCTGCATCAGCTCCAGCAGGGCGCTCTGTATTAGAAGCTCTGTACGCGTATCAACGCAGGAGGTGGCCTCATCCAAAATCAGCACCGAAGCCTCCGAAATAATCGCCCGTGCGATGCTTAAAAGCTGACGCTGCCCCTGGGACAGGTTTGCACCGTTGTCCGACAAAACAGTATCGTAGCCCTTGGGCAGCTGCATGATGAAATCATGGGCATACGCCTGACGCGCCGCTCTTTCAACCTCGGCATCGCTTGCGGTAATCCGGCCGTAGCGGATGTTCTCGCGGACCGTATCCGAAAACAGGAAGGTGTCCTGAAGGACCATCGACACCGACTGCCGCAGGCTGCTCCGCGTCAGGGTATCCGCGCTCCTTCCGTCAATATATATCTCGCCGCTGTCGATGTCGTAGAAGCGGGTGAGCAAGTTAATAATAGTAGTCTTGCCCGCGCCTGTTGGGCCGACTATTGCAACAGTCTCTCCGGGCCTTGCGATAATTGTCGCGTCGTCAAGAACGGTCTTGCCGGGGACGTAGGAAAACCGAATATTCTCCATGCGGATGTCGCCCTGAATGTTCTCTACCGGGGTGGCATTTTCATTATTCTCTTCCGGCAGCTCGTCAATGACCTCAAAAACCCTCTCCGCACCGGCAATGGCTACCTGGAGGGTGTTAAACAGGTTCATAATATTGTTAATCGGCCCGGAAAAATTGCGCATATAGAGCAAAAATGAGAAAATCACCCCTACAGTGATACCGCCGAAGCCGCTGATAATCGCCGCGCCGCCCGCGGCAGACACCAGCAGATATCCGATGTTATTGACCGTGTTGTTTGCCGCACCCATCGAGCCGCTGACAGCCTGCGCCTTGAAAGTGCTTTGTACAAGCCTTGCGTTTATATTCTCCATTTCCGCCTGCACCGTCGCCTCGCGGGCGAACAGCTTTATCACCTTTTGCCCTGACAGTATTTCCTCAACGTAGCCGTTCATATTGCCAAGCTCCCGCTGCTGCGCGGAAAAATATGGCTGTGCAAGCTTTGCAATCATACGTGAAGAATAATATGTAAGCACCGCTGTAAATAGAGCAATCAGGGTTAGTGCGGGGCTCAGGAGAAGCATCGCGACGAGTATTCCTGCGATGCTGATGGCGCTGGTAAACAGCTGCACAACGCTCTGGGACATGGCGGTGTTGACGTTGTCCACATCGTTAGTCAGACGGCTCATCAGGTCACCGCTGCTGTGGGTGTCAAAATAGCTAAGTGGCAGAGTCTGCATTTTCTCAAACAAATCGTGCCGTATATCCGAGCAGCTGTGCTGCGCCACACGGATCATAATCGCGTTTTGCAAATAGGTCAAGACCGCGCCGATTACATACATTCCCGCCAGAATCAGGCATACCATGAGCAAACCGGACAAATCCGCGTTGGCGATGCTCACGTCGATGGTGTAGCCGTTGAACCTCGTGCCGAGAATGGTAACGGCGGTAGTTGCCAGCGAGCACAGGAGCACAAACAGGAGCAGGCGCCATTTAGATAACAAATATCCAAGCAGACGCTTGACCGTAGTCTTACCGTCCTTGATTTCAGGCTTTTCCAGCAGGCTATGCGGCGGCCCGCCGCGGCCCGTAAAGTTAGGCTGAGCCTGCTGGCTTTTTTGCTCAGGCACAGATAACCGCCTCCTCTCCCAACTGTGACACGGCGATGGAGCGGTACAACTCACAGCTTTGCATCAGCTCACTGTGCCGGCCCTCCGCCGCCAGCCGCCCGGACTGATCCAGCACCAAAATGGTATCGCAGTCCATCACGGTTGAAATCCGCTGGGCAATGAGAATAATGGTGCTTCCCGTCATGCCCTCGCGGATGCCAGCCTGCATTTTTGCTTCCGTGTCGAGGTCAACGGCGCTGGCGGAGTCGTCCAAAATCAGGATTTTCGGCTTTTTAAGAAGTGTGCGGGTAATGCTAAGGCGCTGCTTTTGCCCACCGGAGAAGTTTTTGGCGCGTTGCTCCACGCGCGAATTGAGGTCGCCTATAAACTCCCGTGCCTGTGATATTTCCGCAGCTCTGAAAAGCTCGTCATCAGATGCCCCGGAATCACCAAAACGCAGGTTGTCCCCGATACTGCCGGAAAACAATAAGCTCTCCTGAAGCACCACACCCACACTCTCGCGCAGGACTGAAAAGGAAATATTTCGCACATCCACGCCGCCGATGCTGACACTGCCATGCGTGGTATCGTACAGGCGCGGAATCAGGCTCACCAGCGTGCTCTTTCCGCAGCCGGTTGTGCCGATTATGCCGACCCTTTGCCCCTGCTTCAGGGTAAGGGAGATATTCTTCAACACAAACGCGCCCGTGCCGTAGCGGAAGCTGACGTCCTTGAATTCAATATCAAAGCCCTGCGGCTCAAGCGGCTTTTCAGGCTCGGAAACAGACGACTCCTTGGCAAAAACCTCCGTAATGCGCTTTGCCGAGGCTTGCGCGCGTGAGAAGCTGAGGAAGAGGTTCACGAGCATTACCAGCGAGTTTGTTATCTGCATCATATAGTTTACGAAGGCCATAATCGTCCCGGCCTCCACAGTCCCGGCGACCTCCATGTTGCCGCCAAGCCACAAAATAGCTACGACGCTGATGTTCATCACTAGCGTGACGATGGGCATGAGCAAAAATGTTGCGCTCTGGGCGCGGATGCTGATATCCACAAGTCCGGCGTTAACCTCCGAAAAGCGGCCGAGCTGTTTGCGCTCCATCGTAAACGCCTTGACAACACGAACGCCCAGAAGGTTTTCCCGCATGACGGTGTTCACGCTGTCTATCTGCCCTTGCATTTTTGTATACAGCGGTATGGTTTTGGTGAGAACGAGGACTGTGCAGGCGATGAGAATTGGCAACACCACGCAGAAGATAACAGCCAGCCTTGGACTCAGCCTGAAGGACATAAATATGCCGCCGATACACAGCAAGGGGGAACGAATCATGCCGCGCAGGAGCATCATGACCATATGCTGAAGCTGAACGACATCGTTTGTCATGCGCGTAATCAGGGAGGCGGTTTTCAGCTCGTCCAGCTCCGTGAAGGAGAGGGTCTGGATTTTGGCAAAAAGGCTTGTGCGCAGATGTCCGCTTACGCTCACAGCGGTAAAGCAGGCCAGAAAACAGCATCCAACCCCGCCCAAAAGTCCGAGCAGGGAGCAGATTATCATACGCAGGCCCGTGGCCAGAACATAGTGCATGTCAGCGTTTGCCACGCCGTTGTTTACTATATCAGCCATCAGCGTGGGCTGCTGGAGGTCCATAAAGACCTCCAGAAACATAAACACGGGCGCGAAAACGGCGCAGGCAACCGCTGTGCCCTTTATGTATTGACTTATTAATTTGAACATGTTTACTCCTTTAGGGTCGTCGCTTATTTAACCCGTCCCTATGTCTTTATAAGATCGTACGCCATGCTCATTCCCACTTGAATACGTGCTGGGCAAAATCATATAAAGCCCGGCGCCACGCGCCCCATTCGTGTCCCTGCCCAGGATACACTCGGCGCACATAGCCCGGTATTTTGTCAATACCGTATTTTATGCAAAATTCGTCATCCTCAAGGAATTCGTCAAAGTGGCGGTCAAGGTCGCCCTCACTTCGGAAAAACAGCTTATAGTCCAGCGCGAATTTTTCGTAATTTCGAACGGCTTCAAGATGTTCGCTGAGCTCATAGGTATTAAAGTTATCCCGGCGGCGCATAAAGCCGCTGAACACGCCGATATACCCGTAAAGCTCAGGATGGCGCATACCAATATAGCTCGCCTGCATTGAGCCCAGCGACAGCCCCGCTATCGCCCTGCTCCACTTGTCGGTATTCACGCGATACTTGCCCTCAATAAATTCGCGGCAGTCCAGGGTGATTATCTGCTCAATGCCGTCGAAGCTGTCTATGCCGGTGTCGGTGGGGGCCTTCACCATTCCGTCGTTCATCACAGCAATGAACGCCTCGGCCCTTCCCTCGGCGAGAAGATTGTCAAGGATATACGGCGCCTTTCCGTTATGTACCCAACAGGTCTCGTTTTCGGTCGCGCCATGCTGCAAATATAATACCGGATATTCTCCGCCCTTTTCATACCCCGGCGGGGTATACACATAGCAGCGCAAAAAATCATTTATCGTTTCTGAAAAAAACACTTCGTGCGCGACCGTGCCGTGAGGGACTCCTTTTTTTAACGAGATGTACTGCGCCGTTTCGGGATCGGGCACTTCTATATAATTCACCGGTCTGTTCATTGCAAACCAGACTGGGAAATACGGGTTTAGCGTCTCGATTCCGTTAACATTAACGTGTATTGTGTGAGGTCCAGCAAAGACGGGGTCGTATTTAAGCGTTCCCTCAAACCTGCCGCCGCCGCTGTCGCTTAAACACACAGGCGGACGCCCGCGCCCAACCTTGACCTCAATGCTTTTGGCGCCGGGGGCATATACATAAAAAACTATATCGCCGTTATCCAAAAGCCTTGCGCCTGTCGGCACCGGAGTGCCGCGGTCCGGCCCGCCGTCGGAGCCTCCGCCGATTTTCTGCGGCAGTTGGGGACTAAAGGCCGTAACCCGTTCGTTAATCCCCCGATTTTCCTGAAAGGTCTTAATATAATCCATTTTCCTACCCCTTGCTCATTATGATTTGTGCTGTGCAAACAACCAGTCTCCGGCCGATTCCATGTCATAGGTAAGCTCCCGGCCGCGGTTGTGGTGGGGTCTTATGGGGGCCGTTCCTTTACATCGTTCGGGAAGGCTGTGCGCAACCGCATTGATCGTCTTGAACGTTTCTATGAGTGGTGCGAGATCGCCCAGTTCTGCATCCAGTATGACATCCCCTGCTACATACACGTCCGTATTAGACCAGATTCAAAATGAAGTCAATGAGACATTTTTTCAGTTCAATAATACCGGGGGTGATTGTTCTTCCGATTCGCCACGTGATCACTAAATCAAGCACCAGCATGGGAAAGAGTGGGCGGCAATGCCCGTTGGAAAGCTCGCTCTCAATAAACGCAATCCCGAATCCCTTCTGCGCCAAAAGTACTGCGTCCGCGGCGGGTATATCTCCCTCGCAGTAAAGCGGGCTGTTTACCTGGACATTATTATAGGAAAGATACTTGCGCACAGTATTTGACAAGCTGTTACCGTCCTTTGAAAGTATCAAATTCTCATCTCTTAACATCCGAGGCGTGATGTACTCGTATTGATTAAAGCTATGCGCCGGGGAAAAGCAGGCATATAGCTCCACCTGCTTAAAATCCCTTGAACCCCATGACGGCGCGACGAAATCCTTCCCGACCACTCCAATGTCGATAATCTGGTTTGCAAGATTATCGACAATGGTTTCATGGGGCTTTTTAGACAAAATCAGGGGCACCTCAGGGTTCTTTGATACATATTCCGACATGAGCGCTTCCAGGAGTCCGGGACATACATCGCAAGGAAGGGCTAGCTGAATAATCCCCTGCTGCCTTTTGAGAATGGCGCTCATTTCCTTATGCGTATACTGGATTTCATTGCAAATCAGGTTCGCCCGTTTTTGCAGTGCCTTGCCCATTGGAGTGAGCGTGAAGGATTTTTTTTTGCGGTCCACCAATTCACCGCCCAATTCACCCTCCAGCTTTTTGATTGCAATTGAAACCGCGGGCTGCGTTACCATAAGCCGTTCGGACGCCTTCCTGTAATTGCGGCTTTCGCAAAGCGCCGCAAAATACTCTAATTGGTAGAGCTCCATTTCTTAGCCTCCTATAATGAGTTTATCGGGATGTTTATAAGCACTACAGAGCCCTGTGTGTGTCCCGGTATCGCGATAACCTCCAGGATTGTTCCGCCGAGGTCGAACCTGTCACCGTCGTCCATATTTTTGTATGTATAGTCACTTCCTGAAACAATGTGTTCCTTGCAGTAATTGTATAGCTCCTCGCTGTAACCCTCGCGGCCGAAAACATCACCCATCCGGCGCTCATAGGATAGGGCTACCGGCAGAAGCGGCTCGTCACGCTCATTCATATATATTTCATCAAACAATGAGGCCGCGCCTACGTGGTCTGGGTGTCCGTGTGCTACAAGACAAATCAGTGGCTTATCCGTAATTGCCTCAATGAAGCTTCGCAGCGTATCAGTAACACCAAAGCCGCTGCCGATGACCGCAGCCCGCTCGTTTCCGATAACCAGCCCAATATTTACGCCGCCCCGGCTATCCGGTCTGTGCTGCTCCGTGATTAGAAAAAGCCCCTTCCCCAGCCGTGTTTTTTTGTCTATCTCCATGCTTGTTCCTCGTAACGATTAAATTTAGATTTAGTATACTTAATTCTAACATGCCTTGCCGGTTTAGGATTATGTCGTCAATATTTTCTATATCAATCAAATATTCGCTCTTCATCAAAATCAAAGCGCCGTCCCTCATATATAAAAATGGCGCGTTTTTTTGGCTGCATAGGTCCGCCTTTATCGTCACCGGGACGTGTGCCCGGCGCATCTTCCTTATGAGGATATTGGCAATCATAGATTTTGGGACCGCCCTCAGGCTCGGCGTGCCTGGGAGGCATTTTGCGTTCAGGCGCGTCCGGAGTGCGCTCACCAGCCAAGATTCGTTTCGCGGCCTCATAGCATAGGTCCACCACCTCAGCATCGGACTCCAGGGAGCCGCCAAACACTCGATCAAACTCATCGCGGTGAGCCATTAGTTTTTCCATGTTATTTTTATAGGTTTCTACGCTGGTTCCAATGTTCTTGCCGTTGGGCATTATCTCATCGCCGATGAAGAGGATACGGGCTTTGCGGTCAAGAATGGCGATGCCGCCGGGGGTGTGATCGCCAATTTTAAAAATTTCCAATTCGCGCCCCTTGGGGCCAACAACGGAATTGTCCCCCACAATACCAACCTCATAATCACGGGGAAATTCGATGCCGTCAAAGCTTGGATAGGGAACAGCAGCCTTATCTACATCCTCCGACGCCATATACACTAAGTCAAAATAGCAGTTGTTGGCGCTGTGGTCAAAATGATAATGCGTATTAATGCAATAAGGTACAGGCTTGCCAACTACCGTCTCAAGATATTCTCGCAGATTTCCGGCGCCGTAGCCGGTATCAATGCTGATGCCCTCTTCATCACCCTCCAGCAAATAGTGATAGTCTCCGCTACTCATGATTCGCCATGTGCCCGGGGCAATCTGCTCGATTTCATAATAGGGCTCATCCATAGGCGTCAAGATGCCGTCCTTGTGTCTGATGAGGATATCGTGTTTGCAGGAAAAGTCAATCGCTTGTTTCGTCATAATATGAAACCTCTCTGTTCTTATTATTTTTGACTTCTGCCAGCAGCCGCGCCGCCTCGGCGATCAGTTTTTCAGCGGTGCCTGGAGCCAAAAGGGAGCTTTGCGCCGCCCAGGACGCTTTGTCACGCAGGTCAAGCGCCAGAATCACGCGGTTCCCTTGAGCGAAGGCGGAAACAATATGCCGCTCCTCAACTATGAAACTGTCGGCACCGAACCTTTCTGAGTCGAGTGCACGATCTTATGTAATTTCGGCATATCGGATTTTTGTTCCGTGGGGAAGATTGTCTGTAACGCAGGTAATGTGCTTGATAGAATTATGCATGGTGCATTCCTCAACAAAAGTCAAATTAGAAAATCGAAGCTGCCGCCGGATTGGACAAAGTGTATAGGCGCCTCACCGTTCAATAGATAAGGCAGATACCCCGCCATATGCCGCATACCCAACTTTTCAAGATTGAAGTGTCCACGGTTATAGATTAACGACCACGCCGGTGCAGTCTTTCTCCGGGTCGCCGAACTTGATAACGTCCGTCGTTTTTTCTTTGGTGAAGAGCGGGTGATGCGAAATGACCCTCTTAATAATCTCCGCGATCTTCATGGTTTCCTCCCTTGAAATAGGAACTTAGATATGTTGCCGAAAGATCCATTCCCGGGCGGCCTTAAGCTGATAGCACAACTCCCAACCCCGGGAGTGGTGCGCAATCATGGGGATTTCCTTTCCATTGTCTGGGAATGCGGTGTCCTTATCGAATATGATGTACAGCACCTGCTCTCCGCACTGGGCGTCCGACACCTTTTTCTCGTTGACTTCCCAGCCGTCCCGGAAGCTCAGACGAACCCGCGTGACCTTGACACCGTTATCCTCCAGCCCATCCGTAATCGCGTTGAAACAGGGGTACTCTTTTAAGCCGCCCTCGCTGAGTCCGAAAACAAAGGGCTTTTTCGTAAGAGTCGTCATTTTCTCCACATCCCAATGGCCCGACAACAGCATGGATGCTGCAAAATATTCCGGATAGCGGAGGTTTAGCTCGCAGAAGGCCATGCAACCCTGAGATTGGCCCGTGGCATAGATTCGGCTCAAATCCACCGCGTTTTCAGCCAATTGTTTGTCGATCAGCTCCTTGATGATTTCCAATTCCGGGGAACATGTATGCTCGTTGTTTGTCAGGTGTACGCTATTCGGCACCTGCACAGCAAGTACAAAGCAGGGATGTTCCGTCTGCCATTCAGGAGTTGCCCAAATGGTGCCGCCGATGCCCTGCGCTAGTGCCAAAAGCGGGTCCGGACCGTTTGCCGAGGCATCGGGGATGAAAACGACCAGGGGATATTCCTCTCTAAGGGCAAGCTTTTTCGGGGTAAAAAGGTTATAGGGTATTCCCTTATATTCGCCTTGAATAAAATCGTCAACAACAGGCTGTGCAACCTTTTCGGAGAGGCATTCCCCTGCCCAACCGGGCATCTTCACCGCCAGACTGATTCGACTTCGCTTGCGAACCGGCATAGGGGGACGCTTGCTGCCGGGAGCTTGCTTTGGGAAGCCGCCACCTTCGGGTCGTTTTTGGCGCGGGATGACAAAGGCGGCATCCTCGTCCTCATCCAAGGTTAGCGTGACGGTATTTCCGCAGGTTTTTCTGCCGATAATCGTGCGTCCCTTGACCGTAATCTTTTCCACGTCGGCAGGCGCCTGTTCAAAATCCAGCACAGCCTTGCAAATCCGCTGTCCGTCCGATCTAGGTTCCGCCACTGCGGTAACCCTCGGGGGCGATTTATCTGATTTCATATCAGCCAGCAGCTTGCCTGTCTCTTCCACCCACGCCTCTGCCGCGCCCGGCATAACCGTCGAGCTGAGAGCCTCCCAGGTGACGCGCTCATATGCGGAGCGTTCAGGCAGGTATTTCATCCCTCCGTTTACCATTGATATCAACAGGGTGTGCGCGTAGGGCGATGCCGCCTTTAGCTCCGCCTCCGTTGCTGCGTTGACCTCCGGTTTAATTGCAACAAAAGCCAGATCACCCAGCGCAATGACATGCGCGTCAAGCTCCCGCTCGTTGTCATCGGGCACGTATTCCGCAATCAGGGTCGGCTTCATCTCATTCCGAGCCTTAGTCCTGCACATAACGGAGGTTGCGCCAAGTTTGAGCGCGGGTGTACGCTCACAGTGCTTCGCGCTGTCTGCAATTTCTGCGATTTCTTCCGTCATTTGCTTCCCGAGCCGGGTGACTATCTCCAGCCCTTTTTTCACGCCGAGGTCAATTCCCCTCATGGTACCGTCGGCGTCTATTTCATAGTACCACGCCTGTTCCTTGGGCACCTGATCTCCTGCGGCACTCATAGTAAAGAGAACGGGCGCACCGTACCGCTGCTCCAGCATTGTGCAGGCATAGCCGGGCACGTCGGAAGACACAAGTCTGGTGCCGCGATCCATCTCGGAGTTGTCAATCGCGCAGGGCTTTAATCCATAGTTAATCAGCATACCAATAGGTTTGCCCTCTGGCGTCTCAGCCCGGAGGACGGTTGCTGTCTTGTTAGAGAGTCCGTCGGGGTTGTGCCCTATCCACCAACCAAGGGGCGTCTCGACGTCGCGATTCACGTTCACGTCACAGTATCCCGTTCCGATGCGCAACACAGCGTCACCAAAGGAGGCGGCGGCATCCGCGGCGGCTTTTTCCGCAGCTGACAGCATTGCGCTGATAAACAGCATTCTCTTCATGGGTGCATCGGAATCCACAACGAAGGTCGGCGATCCTTCGGGCTTTTCTTTTGGGGGCACTCCTTCCGGGGAACCAAAGGGGATGGATGGGTCCCGGGGCGCGTGGGGGGTGGTGATGGCGTGTGTCACATGAGCCCAAATATTCTCGTAGGGCGTGCCGGTCTTTTTTGCAATGATTTCCTTAACCGCCTCCACTCCGTCCTCCGGCGCATTTACAAGCTCCATAGACACAATCGCCGCGCGTTGTCCGCAGTCAAGCACCAGCACACGGATGTGCGGATTATCGTGAACGGCGGCAAAGCCGTCTGTGGGGAACATCTCGTCAGGAAAGCATATCTCACCGCATCCGGCTCCGGCTTTGAATTTTTCATAGTTCATTATACATCTACCTCTTTCATGTTGCCATCGTGGATATACCGTCTGCGCAATGCGCGGGATTTAGCTCCCGTGCACGGCAGCAGGAGACAAAATGTCCGGGAAGCAGTTCTTCCAGCTTCTGCGGATTGGCACAGGTCTCCGCCGCGTAGGGGCATCTCAGAGCGAAGCGGCAGCCAGGTTTGGGATTAATGGGGCTTATAAGCTCGCCCTTGAGCAGCACGCGCTGCTTGGGCTTGTGGATGTTGATAGACGGGATAGCGGACAGAAGCGCCCTGGAGTAGGGATGCAGGGTTTTTGAAAACAGCTCCTTGGCGGGACTTGTCTCCACTAACTGCCCAAGATACATGACGCTGATATTGTGTGAGATATGACGTACCACACTCATGTCGTGGGTCACAAACATATAGGTCAGGCCAAATTCCTTTTGCAAATCCTGCAGAAGGTTAATAATTTGTGCCTGGATGGAAACGTCCAGCGCGCTGACCGGCTCGTCGCAGGCAATAAACTTTGGGTTCATTGCGATGGCGCGACCGATGCCCACGCGTTGCCGTCGTCCGCCGGATAGCTCATGGGGATAGGCCATGCGGAGTTTTCCGGAAATACCTACCATGTCCATCAGCTTACGTATCTGCGTATCCAGATCAGCCTTTTGATGACGACTCGAGAGGATTAGCGGCTCTTTCAGAGTGTCCTCCACCGTGTAGCGGGGATTCAGCGTCATGTACGGGTCCTGAAAAATAATCTGCATCTGCTCCCGCAGCTTGGGTAACTCACGGCGACTGGGATAGGTCACATCCTGTCCCTCAAAATAAATTTTGCCTGCCGTAGGTTTTTGTAGATGTATAATGGTTCGGGCCAGAGTGCTCTTGCCACAGCCGCTCTCTCCCACCACGCCCATGGTGGTTCCCTCCTCAAAGGTCATATTGACATCATCCACCGCATGGAGCGCGCCCTTGGGCATCTCGAAATACCGCTTAATCCCTTTGATCTCAAGCAATGCGCTCATACAATTACCTCCCCGGCTTGATTTGCTTTTACTGCACTGATGTTATGGCACTTACATTTGTGCTTGCCGCCCAATTCCGCTACGGGTACTGGCTCGTCAAGACATTCCTCGGTGGCGTAAGGACAACGAGTGTGGAACTTGCAGCCGGGAGGCAATTCAGTGGGTTCGGGCATAATGCCCTTAATTGGCTGCAGACGATCCGTGTCCGTGTTGATATCTGGAATAGCCCCGAAGAGGCCGATAGTGTAGGGGTGGGCGGGATTGTCAAATATCTCCTCTCTGGAGCCGGACTCCACAATCTCACCTCCATAGATAACGGCAACATAGTCACAGGTTTCCGCCACGATACCCAGATTATGGGTAATCAGCAGCAGGGCCGTATTGCGTTGCCGCATCAAGTCCTTCATCATGTCCAGTACCTGTGCCTGAATGGTCACGTCCAATGCTGTGGTAGGCTCATCGGCCAGCAGCAAATCCGGATTGCAGGATAAGGCTATGGCAACCTCAACGCGCTGCTGCATGCCGCCGGAGAACTGGTGGGGGTAGTCTCTTGACCGATCCGGCGTAATGCCGACGCGCTTGAGCATCTCAGTACCCCGTTTTACAGCCTCGCGCTTACTTATTCCCGGGTTGTGCAGGGCAATAACCGATGACACCTGCTGGATGACACGCTTAACGGGGTTCAGCGCTGTCATAGGATCCTGAAACACCATTGAGATACGTGAGCCGCGAATATGCTCCAGCTTTTTTTCCGGCATATGCGCGAGGTCTAAGCCCTCGTAGTATATTGAGCCGTCGCTGATGCGGGCGCCGCGATCCGGAAGTATGCGCAAAATCGCCTTGGCAATGGTACTCTTGCCGCAGCCGCTCTCTCCTACGATGCCGAGAGATTCGCCACTGCGGATATCAAAGGATACATCGTTGACAGCATGTACAGTCTTCTTCCCTGCCGTATACTCCACGCTCAGGTGCTCCACCTTCAGCAGCTCATCTCCGTGGTCGTGATGAAAGCGGTGCCTGCCATGCCTGCCGGGCTTATCACGTTTGTTGTGTTTATTTTGTATGTCGTGCTTCTCGTGCTTGCTGTGCTCCTCATTTATTTCGTCTTTCATATCGGCTTCTCCTCACTCCTTAAGTCTCGGATCCATAGCGTCTCGCAGGCCATCGCCGAAGAAGCTGATGGAAAGAATGGTCAGCGCAATCATCATGCAGGGAGCAATTAGCATCATGGGATAGTAGCGCATATACAAGCGCCCGTCACTAAGCATAGCGCCCCACTCCGGCAGCGGTGGCTGTACGCCCAGTCCGAGAAAGCTCAAGCCGGAAGCGCCCATGATGGTTCCGCCAACGCTCATGCAAGCGTTGATAATCGTAGGCTGGATGGCATTCGGTAACACATGCTTCAGGATTATTCGCGGGGACTTGTTGTTAACCGCCCGGGCAGCCTCTACGTATTCCGCCTTGCGGACGGTCAATATCTGACCTCGAAGCATTCGGGCAGTACCCCAGATTCCGCCGAAGGACAAGGCAATCACAGTGTTGACAAAGCCGGAACCCAACAGCACGGCGATGCACAATGTCAGAAGGATTCCGGGAATGCACTGAACGATGTCAATTATGCGCATTATTACCGTGTCCACCACGCCGCCGAAATAGCCCGCAATGGAGCCTATAATGACGCCAAGCAAGGTGCTGCAAAGGGTACCGAAAACGCCCATTCCGATACTCCAGCGTCCGCCGCAGATTACGCGGCTGAAAATATCCCGTCCATACTGGTCGGTACCAAACCAATGCTCCGCGCTGGGGGAAGCGTATTTGTTCGCGGGGTTGATTGTCTCCCAATCATATGGGGCAATCAGGGGCGCAAGGATTGCCAAAAGGCATATCGCCATGAAAATAATCCCACCGCTCATCGCCAATTTGTTCCTCACAATTCGGTTCAATATTTGGCGGAAGCTGGAGACGCCTTTCTCTCCGTCGTCCTCATCGTCCAGACAAGGTGCCATACCGGGTCTAAGTGTATCATCCTTCACATTCATGCGCTGTGCCTCCTTCTTCTTATACTAAGGC
>Ga0153972_1000128_pt1 | contig 21657 bp, 18 predicted proteins | sample TSGA056MetaG_FD_104732 | JGI IMG/M metagenome (GOLD analysis project Ga0153972, IMG submission 104732) | Attine ant fungus gardens microbial communities from Georgia, USA - TSGA056 MetaG | ecosystem: Host-associated > Fungi > Mycelium > Unclassified | place: USA: Georgia, George L Smith State...
TTGCTTGATTTGATAATCAAAGTATTCAAAAAAGCAAAGTTAGACAAGCAGCAAAAGATGTTGTTAAGTCTGAGGTTTATCCTCAGACATACAGTCCTTAAATACATGATTGTGGTGGTCTGTACACCAGAACAGCCTACCATATGATCACTACCTATTGTTCTATATATAGGAGTACTATTGTTCTTGAAATAGAGATAACCTAACCATCTTAGGGTAGTCCTTTGTTCTATTCAAGGACAGATGATAATCTATGGATAAAGATCAGTATTATGTGCAAACATTGAGGACCTTGTATCTCCATGGGATCTTATTGCCTCAGGATCTATTTATAGCCTGAAGAAGCACATTGAAGAGAGTTTCATGATGGTCATTGAAGCAAACAATTATGTTAAGTGGTTCCCAAGATATTGGCGATTTAGTGTCTGGTGACTTGGTGATCACTGACTGATCTGCTGATAACTCAGTGAATACTGATTGCTTTGAGACATTTTTGGTACCATTTGAAAGGTCTTCTTAAGGGCTTTTGGTGGCCATTTAGATCATCAAAATCGGTCAAGTATTCCTGGAGTTATGGTCTGAATGGAGTTTGTGATACACAGTCATGTATTTTGGGTTAACAAACTCCCCTGCTACCTTCCAAACAATAATGAATGACCTGTTCCACAATCTCATAAATCAAGGAGATACAGCAACATTCATTGATGACATCTTAGTAGCCATGGATACAGAGAAGGGGCATGATGAGCTAGTAGAGGAGGTATTAAAAAGACTAGAGGAGAACGACCTGTTTGTAAAGCCAGAAAAGTACAAGTGGAAAGTGAGAGAAGTAGAGTTCTTGGGAGTAGTGATCAGACCAAAGGGAGTAGAGATGCAGAAAGAGAAGATAGAGGGAGTCCTGAACTAGCTGGCACCCTGAAACGTCAAAGAAGTATAGAAGTTTTTAGACCTCACCAATTATTATAGAAGATTTATAAAAGACTTCACCAGGTTAGCAGTACTACTGTATATACTGACCAGGAAGGAGCAGAAATGGAAATGGGAAAGAGAACAGGAGGAGGTATTTGAAAGGCTTAAGATAGTATTCATCACAGAGCCTGTCTTAGCTATTCCAGATATCGATAGGGAGATGAGAGTGGAGGCAGATGCTTCAGACTATGCAACAGGGGGAGTGTTGTTAACAAAGTATGAGGATGGGAAGTAGAGGCCAGTGGCCTTCATCTCCAAATTGTTAAATGCTATAGAGCGAAATTACGAAATTCACAATAAAGAGATGCTGGCAGTTATTAGGTACCTAGAAGTATGGAGGTACTACCTGGAGAGAGCAAAGCTCAAATTTGAAATCTGGACAGACCATAAGAACCTCCAGTACTTCATGACAAGCCAAAAATTAAACCGTAGACAAGCAAGATGGGCCCTATACCCATCATGATTTAATTTTACATTAAAACATATTCCAGGAAAGAGTATGGGGAAGGCAGATGGATTAAGCAAGAGACCAGACTGGTAGGAGGGAGTAAAAAAGGATAACAAGGACCAGAAATTGATAAAGCCAGAATAGATTAGGGGAGTGGAAATGATAATAGAGGAAGAAAATCTAAAGGAAAGAATCAAAAGGGCACAGGAAGGGGATGAGAGGATAGTAAAAGCGGTAGAAGAGTTGAAGAGGGCAGAAATAAAAACATTGAAAGATAAAGAATAGAAAATAGAAGATGGGATAGTAATAAAGGAAGAAAAGATATATATACCAAAAGGAGAGCTTAGGGGGGAAATAATATGATTGTACCACAACACTCTAGTAGAAGGACATAGAGGGAGATGGAAGATGACAGAGTTGGTTGCCAGGAATAACAAAGGAGGTGGGAAGATATGTAGACAGATACGATGCTTGTCAAAGATACAAGAATCAGAGCGAAGCACCAGCAGAGAAGCTAATGCCCAATACAGTCCCAGAAAAACCATGGAGCCATATCTCAGCAGATTTTATCACCAAACTGCCATTAGCCCAAGGATATAACACTATTTTAGTAGTATGCGACTGCTTCAGTAAAATGGCACATTTTATAGCAACAACAGAGAAAACATCAGTAGAAGGACTTGCAAAGTTGTTTCGAGATCATGTATGGAAGTTGTATGGACTTCTAGAAAGTATCATATTAGATAGAGGAGTATAGTTTGTGGCCAGGATAATAAAGGAGCTGAATAACTTGTTGGGAATCCAGATGAAACTCTCAATAGCCTATTATCCTCAAACAGATAGGCAGACAGAAAGGATAAACCAGGAGTTAGAAGAATATCTGAGGGTCTTTATCAGCCATAGACAAGAGCAGTGGCTAGATTAGTTAGAAACAGCAGAATTTGCATACAATAACAAAATTCATGTGGCAACAAAAATATTGCCATTCAAAGCAAATTATGGTCAAGATCCAAGAATGGGATTTGAGGGGAAAAGAAAAGGGAAGTATGAAGTGGTGGGAAAATTTGTAGAAAGAATGAAGAAAATACAAGAAGAAGCAAAAGCAGCACTAGGAAAAGCACAGGAGGAAATGAAGAAGTTTACAAACAGAAAGCAAGGAGAAGGAGAGAAGTACAGGATAGGGGACTTAGTACTGCTAAGTATGAAGGACTTGAAATGGCAGATAAAAGAGAGAAGATCAGAGAAGTTAATAGAGCATTTTGTGGGCCCCTACAAAGTCAAGAGAGTTGTCTCTAGTAATGCAATAGAATTAGAACTACCTAAGTCTATTAAAATATACCCTGTAGTTAACATAAGTAGAGTATAGCTCTATAAACCACAGGTAGAGGAACAGAAGAAGATACTGCCAAAACTGGTCATTATTGAAGGGGAGGAGGAATTTGAGATAGAAAAAATCTTAAACAAAAGGATAGTTAGAGGGAAGGAAAAGTTTCTGGTAAGATGAAAGGGATATACAGCGGAAGAAGATACTTGGGAAAACAGAGAAAACTTAGAAAATACAAAAGAGTTGGTAGAAGAGTTTGAGAGAAAGTATGGGAAAGAGGTTGAAGAACTAGAGTGACAGGAGCTGGAAGAAGAAGAGAAGGAATTTAGTCAGGAATTACCTAGAGAGTTTATAGCAAAATTGCTATATGGCTAGGGAAAAAGGAGATACAAAAAAGAAAGGGAAAAGAGGTAGGATGAGAACTGGAGCTGATAGAAGAGTTCCTTGGGACAAGGAAACTTAAAGGGGGAGCCATATTATGAGAGCCCCAAAATGGAAATAGTTTCCTGTGCAGTTGAACACTCAATCTAAAACCTCAAATTATACAATGGGATCAAGATATAAATAGCATGGAAACTTAGGTAATCAGATCACGTGACAAGGTCAAGTGACTATAGAATATTCTGGAAGGATATATGATCATGAGCCAATAGTAGCACAGCCACTTTAAAGTAGTATAAGTAGTAGTCTAATCTAATAAAGAACTCCATCAAGTTCTTCTTGAACATCTACCTAGGGTGATCACTAAGGACATTCACTATCTATCAGTAACAGGAAGAAGAAGTCAAGGTGGACCATAGGAAAATCGAGGAAATAGTACTGTAGAAATTCCTTAGGTAGAGGAAGATATTTGGGAAAATAGAGTCAAAGAGGATACCAACAAGAAAAATCTGAGATCATGCCATAGATCTCAAAGAGACGTTTAAACCATGAAAAGAAAAGATCTACCCTCTTTCTACAGATAAGAGAGAGGAGGTTCAGAAATTCGTGGATGACCAGTTAATAAAGGGGTATATTAGACTATCAAAGTCCTCTCAGACGTCACCAGTTTTCTTTGTGGGTAAGAAAGATGGGAAGAAGAGAATAGTTATAGACTATCATAGCCTAAATAAGCAAACCATAAAGAATAATTACCCCTTGTCCCTAATTACAGATCTAATTGATAACATGGGGAGTAAGAAAGTATTCACCAAAATGGACTTACAATGGGGCTTTAACAATGTAAGGATAAAGGAGGGGGATAAGTGGAAGAGAGCATTCACCACACACGTTGGATCCTTTGAGCCAACTATTATATTTTTTGGGATGACAAATTCACCAGCTACATTTCAAGCAATGATGAACGAGATCCTGAGAGATATGATTAATGAAGGAAAAGTAGCAGCATTTGTGGACAATGTGTTAATTGGGATAGAAACAGAGAAGGGACATGATGAGATAGTAGAGGAGGTCCTGAGAAGGTTAGAAGAGAATGACTTGTATATCAAGCCAGAGAAGTGTGCATGGAAAGTAAAAAAGATTGGATTCCTGGGTATAGTCATAAGACCCAGTGAAATAGAGATGGAGAAAGAGAAGGTGGATGGAGTACTGAGTTGACCAAAGCCAAGGAATACAAAAGACATTAGGAAATTTTTAGGCCTCGCAAATTATTATAGGAGGTTTATTAAGGACTTTGTTCAAGTAGCTAGGCCAATAAATGTGCTGACAAGAAAGGATATGAAGTGGAGATGGGAAAGGGAAGAATAGGCTGTATTTGACGAGCTCAAGAAGGCCTTCACAACGAGACCAGTACTAGCAGTCCCAGACTTAGACAAAGAGTTTAGGGTAGAGGCAAATGCCTCAAATTATGCAACTAAAGGGGTGCTCTCAATAAAGTGCTCCAATGACTTATAGAGACCAGTAGCTTTTATTTCAAAATCTCTAAGTGATATAGAAAGGAATTACAAGATACATGACAAAGAAATATTAGCAATAGTTAGATATCTAGAGGTGTGGAGGCATTTCCTAGAAGGAACAGTAGTAAAATTCAAGATTTGGACAGATCATAAAAATCTCGAATACTTTATGAAAGCACAAAAGTTGAATAGACAACAAGCTAGATGAGCACTGTACCTGTTAAGATTTGACTTTGTGTTAAAACACATTCCTGGAACAAAAATGGGAAAGGCAGACAGCCTAAGCAGGAGACCAGACTAGAAGGTTGGAGTGGAAAGAGATAACAAGGACAAGACATTGGTAAAGAAAGAATGGTTAGAGAATAGAAGGACAGAAAAGGTGGAAGTAATAGTGGAAGGAGTAGATCTATTGGAGAAGATAAAACAGTTAAGAGTAAGGGATGATGAAGTAGTTAAGACAGTGGAAGAGATGAAACAAGCAGAAGTAAAAGTCCTAAGAGATGAAGAGTGGAGGGACATAGATGGGGTAATGTATAAAGAAGAAAAGGTGTATGTACCCAAGAATGAGATGCTTAGAGCAGAAATAATCAGGCTACATTATGATATGCCTATAGGAGGACATGGAGGATAGTGGAAGATGGTAGAGCTAGTCACAAGAAACTTCTGGTAGCTAGGAGTAACGAAGGAAGTGAAGCAATATATGGAAGGTTGTGACTCTTGCCAGAGGAATAAAAACTACACAGAGCAGCCGGTGGGCAAGCTGATGCCAAACTCAATTCCAGAAAAACCTTGAACACATATATCAGCAGACTTTATTACTAAACTGCCTTTAGCTCAAGGATATGACATTATCTTAGTAGTAGTGGACAGGTTAACAAAGATGGTTCACTTTATACCAACTACAGAGAAAACAATGGTAGAAGGACTAGCTAAGCTGTTTAGAGACAATATGTAGAAGTTACATGGTCTACCCAAAAGTATTATATCAGATAGGGGGCCACAATTCATGGCAGGATTAATGAGAGAGCTGAATCAAATGCTAGGAATCAAAAGCAAAATGTTGACAGTATTCCACCCTTAGATAGATGGCCAAATGGAGAGGGTTAATCAGGAATTAGAACAGTATTTAAGAATGTTCATTGACCACTGACAAGAACAGTAGCCAGACTGGTTAGGAATGGCAGAGTTTGCCTACAACAATAAGGCACATTCAAGTACAAAGATATTGCCCTTTAAAGCAAATTATAGACAAGATCCTAGGATGGGATTTGAGGTGAGGAAGAGGGGAAAGTATGAAGGAGTGGAGAAATTTGTAGCAAAAATGAAAGAAATTCAGGGAGAGACTAAAGCAGCTTTAGAGAAAGTACAGGAGGAAATGAGAAAGTATGCAGATAGGAAGAGAGGAGAAGTCAATGAGTATAAAGTAGGAGACTTAGTAATGCTCAGCACAAAGGATCTGAAATATCAGATGATCAGAAGGAGGACAGAGAAGTTGACAGAGAGGTTTATAGGCCCTTACAAGATCAAGAAAATCATATCAATGAACATGGTTAAATTGGAGTTACCAAGTACAATAAGGATACATCCAGTAGTAAACGTTAGTAGAATATATAGATATGTAGGGCAAGTGGAGGGACAAAGGAGGGAGCAATCCACTCCAGTCATAATTGAGGGAGAGAAGGAATGGGAAGTCAAGAAGATCCTGAATAAACAACGGATACGAGAAAAGAATAAGTACCTGGTATGATAGAAGGGATTCATGGCAGAATCAGATACTTGGGAAAGAAGGGAAAATCTGGAAAATGTGAAAGAGGCAGTTGAAGAGTATGAAAAGGAATACCAACAAGACATAGGAGATGTAAGATAACAAGAGAGAGAGAAAGGAACATTTAGAAGGGAAGAACTGCCAGGACAATTTACAGCAAAAAAAGCTATTTAGATGGTTGGACAAATGATATGACAAGGAATATTGGGGAAGACTGGAAAGAAATTGGAAACAATGGAAAGAAGAACAAATGAGAGGACAAAGAACTATAGAAACAATAAAAGAAGAAGAAGAAGAAATTGAGTAGGAAAGTTCAGGGCTCAAGAAGTGGACAGAAGAAAATGACAATGAAATGGGGAATATTTGTGACCCATACTATGAACTATGAAAATCCTCAGGACAAGGAATCTTGAGAGGGGGGTGGTATTATGACACAGCCAAAAATGGCTAAGTTATTATTTATTTTCTTTTTATTTTATTTTCTTTTAATTGGAAAATCAGAGATGTATGAGATGGAATGACCAAAAGGAGATGTGTGGGAGTTTTTAAATAGAAGTAAACATAGGAGGTGTATAAGTAGTATACAATAATCAATAAGAACTCTATTGAGTTCTCCTTGTCAACTTGGACTAGAAGTGTGATTAAGTTACCTTAGGCTAAGTCATTATACTATTAGCTTTTCCAATTTCTATAGCCTAAATCCATGTCTTGCTACTATCTTTTGATCTATAAACATCCCTGTTATGCCACTGTCCAAGAGCACTTTTACTATTACATCTTTATGTATATCCATCTTTTCTACTCCAATGTCTAGCTATACTTCTCTCAATATTTTAAATGTTCTTCTCATTTCTCTCTGTTCACCCCTCTCTCTTGCTATACCTTTTGGAGTTTCTGTTCATGCACCACCTTACTGTACTTTTCCCTATGTGGGGTGCACTACTTTTTTCCAGTTCTACCACTCTCTTTTTCTTCCTACTCTACATTCTGGGCATAAAATCCTTCTTTTTTCTCATTCTGACACCTTTCTTACAATTGCATCCCTTCTTCTACACTTTATATACTCTACTCTAGTCATCTCTTCTCTCTTTGCTTCTCTTTCTCTCTAGTTCCATACTTCTTGGTATAGGCCACACCACATATTTCTTACTTGTCTCTCAAAGAGGAATCCTTGTCTCTGATTTTCATGAGTCTATACCCCTTTGCCTTTGTATCCTCCACAGTTCACATATATTGCCACCATCTCCCTTGTTATCTATCCTCTCTCTAGCAGGAGTATGCCTTTGGAGGGCATACTCTCCTCTTTACAATATTCCTATGCCTTTTCCTACATGGTGCTATGTCTCCAGAGGAATTGGAATAAGGAGTGATCTCACTAATATTATATCTACTAGGGTGTAAGATCTTCATCTAGCTAGATACCTACTACCCTACTAACTACTGTCTTAATAATAAGGTTATACTATCACCCCAAGAAGAGGATCTCTAACCTAAATGCCTTCCTAAGAATGCAGCATTACTCCTCTGCATGTATTGGTCACAATAGACTACCAGCACAAGGTTTATAAAATGAAGGCTACTATTCTATCTACCAACACTCAGTTGCAAATTCTGGCCTTGATCACAATGCCTGAGCTTGGTACCATGTCTCCACCTTTAGTCCCTAACTGACTGATAAGTCCTCTTAAGCCTAGGGCCTAGCTATATCATAGTAGTCCTGAGTTGTATTATTCAGGTACTGAGGAAGATAAAAGAATAAGAAGTGGTAGGGCTCTGTGATGAGCAGTGCCAATGAAAGAATTGAGTTCTAGTATAAGAACTTAGACTATAACACCTTAGAACTACTCCTAGTTTGAGTTGACAAGGAGAACTCGATAGAGTTCTTATTTGATTGCTATATACTACTTGTATATATTCTATATTTACTTCTATTTATAAAGTCCCACATATCTCTTTTGAGTCATTCCTTCTCATATATCCATTAATTTTCTAATTAAATGAAACAAAAAGAAAAAAAATATAAATAATAACTTAGCTATTTAGCTATGTCATGATATAAACAGGCCATGATTGGTATAGAAGACAGTCTTCTACTTATCTCTAGGCTTGATGCTTATGTTGTTAAAACTCCAGTAGACATCTAGTCTAGCAAAGTATTTGGCTCCACAGAGTTGTGACATGAGTTCAGAGATAAGAGACAAAGAATACTTGTTCTTTACCATCATAGAGTTGAGAGCCTGGTAGTCTTGTACCAATCAGAAAGGACTTTCTTTTTTCTTGATAAAGAATACTGGAGCAGCCATAGATGATTTGGATAGACATATCCATCCAGTATACAAGTTTTCCTGTAAAAAGGCACCTAGCTCCTTTTACTTAACAGAGAAAAGAGGATAGACCTTTATGGACTTAGGCTCAGAACCTGGAATGAGCTCTATTGCATAGTCCCAATGGTGGTGCTCTGGTAAGACATCAAAATTGTTTTTGGTAAACATAGATTCAAAACCTCTGGCATAAGGGAGTAAAGGAGTAAAGGTTACTTGTACTTCCATACTTCATTGCACTTCTTCTACTAACTATTAGAAGGTAGTAGCAGAGACTTGTATTGTTTCTTCAGAAGGCTCAAGGAGTAGTCTAGTAATAAACAGTCAGTCTCTGGGCTTCCAGTCTCATTTATTAGTTCTATACTAGGTTTTAAGTTCTTTCTTCTCTTTGTCTAGAAGAGAAAGAAGTCCAGTTCAATAGTACTGTAGAGTTTGGACTTCTTGTCTCTTCTTTAAGGTCTATTCCCTCTGAAGTGTATGACATTCTTTACATTGGGATGGACATTGTGTTATACAAACTTCTCCTTTCTCCCAGTTAGCTTCACAGTTGTGATCCTTAAGCCAAGTGTAGCCAAGGATTAATTTTTGCTTTCCTAGACTGGAGATAGTGAGAAGCATCTACTTTGAGTATATCCAATAGCAGAGGACTATATCCACCACTTCCAATATCTGGCCAGCTTCATTGGGAGAGCTATCAATATTGAAGACTGATATGGGACAGGAAATAGTCCAAGTGTTGATTTTCTTTAAGTAGATGAAGTCGTAATCAATAAAGCTCCTAGTAGCTCTATAGTCTAGAAGTGCATTGACAGAGTGGAGCTTGCTGGTGTCAGTAGTACTGAGTTCCATGGCAAGGACTAGAAATATTCTATATATATTGAGGGTATTGATGGAGAGTTTTTTGGGCAATTGTCTTTCCCACTTTAGTTTTTGGATAGAAGAGTAGTTGACTAGATTGAAGAAGAGATATACATCTTTGAGTTCACTGTTGTCTATATTAACACTTTTTATCTCAAGTATAGTAAATCTATTTACTGGGAATAACCAGGGTACATGTTTTACTAGTCACTCTATATGAAATCCTCCTTGACTGGAGGTTCCAATTCTTCTACTACAACCATATCCTTAAAAGCTATCAGATCCTCAATCAACTCTTTCCTTTACTCCACTATGAGCTGATGTATGTCAAGGCAATATAGGTAGTCCTTTATGAGATAGCTGAGCTCTCTATAGTGGTAACAGCTACATAGGGGGAAGAGCCTGATCTTTTGAGCTATGTCAATGTCCATAGGGACTCTGAGGGATTAGAGCAGAGGTAGAGGTTGAGGTTTGGGAGGAGCAGATGTAGAGAGAGTCAGAGAAGTGCAAACTATAGTAAGTAGGGCTGGATGGGAGGTAAAAACTCTAGAAGGGAGAGACAGTATAAAGCACTACAAGGATTAGAAGCCCTTATTGGCTAGCTAGACTTAGTTAATCCTCTGAGTGGTATAATACCAGGCCTCTAGATTTGTACTGGTAGGTCTTTCATAGAATATAGTAGTGATTTGACTTTGGATATTTGTCCTAAGTCCATATCTGAATTTCACCACTAAGGTTTGGAGGTTCATATATCCAGTATTAAAAACTAAGGCCTGGAAGCTGTCTAGGTAGTCGTCCACTATCTGACTTCCTTAGTGGTAGAATGATCCCTCCAAGGAGTTAATTGTATCTGCTTCTGCATTGACTAGAAAGAATTGAGTCTGGAATTGTTGGTTAAAGTTACCCCAGGTTTGAAGGGAAAAAATGCTGGTGTCTGCTTTCTGTCTGAAGAGGTTTTTGGACTACTTGGTAGCTCAACCTCCCTTGAAGAATGTGAGGGCCTAGAGTACCTTTTTCTCTTTGTAGCTGAACTACTCTGGGGCCAGGTGAATATAGAGGGCACAGAAGTTGAGAAAGGCTTGGCCAGCACTCTGGTCTCTATAAAAGTCTAGGAGAAACAAGAGTTTAGAATATGTGTGCAGATAAGGGACTGCTGGAGAGGGAGTTGTTAGTATAAACAGTAGAAAGGAGATTGTTACCAGACAAGAGAGTTGAGTATTGGAAACTAGCTATATAAGTTGTTGCAGCTAAACAGTTAGAGCAGCAAGAGTATTATTGATATTTGTTTCCAAGTGGTTTTATTGCTCAGTGACTTTGTGCAGATAGTACTGCAGATAGACCAGAGTATCAGTAATGGTCTAGAAGGTATCCATATATGACATCTACATAGAGTGGAGTGTTCCAGAGGATCAACTAAGAGCAGTGAAGATTATCTGGAGGGAGACTGTCTACTATGTTTTTCCAAGGCTCTGTTTTAGGAGATCCTAACCTACTGTAAGAGCAACTGGAGTGGAGTGGCTCCAGGGGAATCCTTAGCTAATATTACACTCCTAATTATGTTACAACTTATCTCCAGGAGAATCCTTAGAGATTAGGATAAGATTTCTAGAGTGTACTTCTATACTATATATACTCCTACTATTAAGATATCTCTGATCCTATGGTCCTATAAGTCAGGGTTAGGAGTCTCTGAGTCAAGCTAAAGGGAATTTAATATTATATAATAATATTTAATTAAACATAGGGTTACTCTGGGCTATGAGTCTGGTGTTTCAGGGGTAGCATTGGTAGGGTTCCCTTATAGGTTCCACAAATTATTCTGTTAGTTTTTTTGATTGTTTCCCCTATATCTGATACTTGAGATTTTTTGTACTCAGTAATACCCAGTCTTCCACTTTATACTCTTCCAGTTCATCCCTTTTTCTGTCTGCATACTTCTATATTTCCTTCTAACTTTTCTTTAATACTGCTTCTACTTCTTTATGCATTTCCTTTATTCTTGTTGTAAACTCCTCTGTCTTTTCAAACTTCCCCTTCTTTCTCATCTCAAATCCCATATATGGATCCTGTCTATTATTTGCTTTGAACAATAATACTCTTGTACTTGTCTACACTTTGTTGTTATATACAAACTCTGCTGTCACTAGCCAGTCAGGCCAATGCTCTTGTCTATGATCAATGAACATCCTCAGGTATTGCTCTAAGTCCTAATTCATCCTTTCTATTTATCCATCCATCTATGAATAGTAGGCTATTGACAATTTTGTGTCAATCTCCAATATATTATTCAGCTCTTTCATTATTCCCACTGCAAACTATACTTCTCTATCCATAATAATACTCTCTGATAGGCCATATAGCTTCCAAATATTATACCAGAACAATCTCGCCACTCCCTCTGTCAAAGTCTTTTCTATAGTAGGTACAAAGTATGCTATTTTTGTCAATCTATTGTATACTACCAATATACTATCATATCTCTGTGCTAATGGTAACTTTGTAATAAAGTCTACTGTGATATAGGCCCAGGATTTCTCTGGTACTATATTTGGCATCAGTTTTTCTACCAGTACTTCTATACAATTCTTATTTCTTTGGTAGGTATTATATCTCTCTATATACTTCTTGACTTTCTTTGTCATCCCTGGTCACCAGAAGTTTCTAGTAATCAACTTTATTGTCTTCTACTGCCCTTTATGTCCTCTTACCAGCATATTATAGTATAGCTGGATTACTTCTGCTCTCAGTTTCTCATCCCTTAGGATATACACCTTCCTATTTCTTAATATTAGTCTATCTTTTTCTCGCTATTTCTCATCTCTCAACATCTTTACTCCTGCTCACTTTATTTCTTCTACTACTTTTATTATTTCATTGTTTTTTGCATCTAACTTTTTAATTTTTTCTAGTATATCTACTTCTTTTATCATAATATCTGCCACTTATGTTGCTCTGACTTCCAGCTACTCCCTTTTTACTAACACTCTATCCTTATCATCTCTTTTTACTCTAATCTACCAGTCTGGATGCCTACTGAGGCTATCAGCTCTTTCTATACTACTATCCAGCATATGTTTAAGAGTAAAGTCAAATCTAGATAGGTACAAGGCCCATCTTGCTTGTTTACAGTTCAGTTTCTGACTACTCATAAAATATTCTAGATTTTTGTGGTTACTCCAAATCTCAAATTTTTTTGTGCTCTTTCTAGCAAGTGCCTCCACTCTTCTAAGCATCTGATAATTGCCAGCATTTCTTGGTTGTGAATTTCATAATTTCTTTTAGCTTCATTTCATAACTTCAAAATACAGGCTACTGGTCTCTACTTGTCATTCTTATACCTCATCAACAACACTCCTCCTGTTGTATACTTTGATACATCTGCTTCTACTCTTATCTCCTTATTTAGATCTGGTACCACTAACACTGGTTGTATTGTGAACACCTATTTCAACTTCTTAAATGCCTTTTATTGCTTTTCTTTCCAGTCCCACTTCTTATTCTTTCTGACCAATCTATGCAGTGGTTTAGCTATTCTGGCAAAGTCTTTCATAAATTGCCTGTAGTAATTTGCTAATCCTAAGAACTTCTGTATATCTTTAACTATCTTAGGCCTTGGCCATTCTAGAACTCCTGATACCTTCTCTTTCTGTATCTTTTTTTTATACTTTTTGCCCCCATCACTAGTTCTAGGAAGTCAATTTCTTTAACTTTCTATACAGATTTCTCAGGTTTTAGATATAGATTGTTTGCTTTCATTTTCCTTAGGATTTTCTCCACTACCTCATTATGCTTGTTTTCATCCTTTATTTCCACTAACATATTATCCATGAATACTGCTACATCTCCTATATCTATTAGATCTCTTAATATATTATTTATCATTGCCTGGAATGTTGCTGGTGAATTTGTGAGACCAAAAAACATTACAGTGGGTTCATATACTCCAAGATATATTGTGAACGCAGTCTTCTACTTATCTCTCTCTTTTATCTATATATTGTTGTACCCCTATCATAAGTCTATCTTGATAAACACCTTTCTTGTACCTATAGTGTTAATCAAGTCTGAAATCAAAGACAAGAGATAATTGTTCTTAACTATTAATGGGGATAAATGAGAATACAAGGGTAAGATAACAGATAAGAGAAATGGAATCTCCAAACTGTTTTACAGTTGTATGCAGACAAGTAGGTACAGAGGAGGTAAATCAGAAGAGAGAGAGAGCTCACAAAGAATAATGAAAAGTCAAATGCAGAGTAAAAACTAGAGAAATATAGTATTTTTGGTATTCTCTTAAGCAAGCTCTAGTTGATTGAGGATCTTGAAGGTATACATTCATCTCACACTATAATACTACCTTTCTCAAACTAGTCTAGTAGCCTGGCTCACCATCAATACAGTAGTACTGTCTAGAACTCCCATGTCCTTGTGTAGACTCTACTTCAACTGACCATACAGTTGGAAACCCACTCCAAAAATATATAGCAAGTGGTTAAACTCCTAGTCAAGCAAATGCCCAAGTCCTTCTCAAAGTGAGATGTCCTCTTAAGGGATATTTTGTATAGACTTTTTTATAAAAAAAACAAACAGGAAAGCTTAGTCACTCAAAAATAGCAGTAGAGCTCTAGAATGACAGAGAAAGGGAGATAATGAAGATAATTTGTTATTAGGCCCTTCTATACCCCTAGAGTATATATTAGGATTACAAATCATTGAATTAACAATTAAGAAAACAAAAGAAACATTCCAACAATCCATTATGGTAGGGAGTGGAATAATAAAGCAGGATCCTCTTCTAATCATATGACCAATGCTTCCTGTTCTTGTTACAAACTTCATTCAGACCATAACTCTGGGAATATTTGACTAGTTTTGATGATCTAAATGGTCACTGGAAGCCCTTAAGAAAACCTTTCAAATAGTATAAAAGACATCTCAAGGTAATCAGTATTTACTAAGTTATCAGCAGATCAGTTAATGATTACCAAGTCACCAAACACTAAATCACTGATATCTCAGAAACTGCTTGATATAATCATTTGCTTCAATAACCATCATAAAGCTCTCTTCAATGCACTTCTTTAGGCTATGAATAGACCCTAAGGCAATAAGATTCTATGGAGATACAAGGTCCTTAATGTTTGTATATAACACTAATCTTTACTTATAGATTATCATCTATTCTTGAATAGAACAAGAGACTGCTCTAAGATGGTTAGGTTATCTCTATTTCAAGAACAATAGTACTCCTATATATAGAACAATAGGTAATGATCATGTAGTAGGCTGTTCTAGTATACAGACTACCACAATCATGTATTTAAAGACTGTATGTCTAAGAATAAACCTCAGACTTAACAATATCTTTTGCTGCTTGTCTAACTTCACTTTTTTGAGCACTTTTATTATCAAATCAACCAATTACAAATTAGTAAGTGGCTATTTGTAATAGTCCTTCCTAATCCTTTTACCTGGTTTTCTTTTATGTCTATTTATTGAACCTGGTCTTTGTATATAGCTCAAGAAGCCTTAAGATCAGCATAAGTAATCTTCCCTTGAGGTCAGCATCTTTATTGATCTCCCCACTTCCAACTTTCTCAATCTCTCTATTCTATTTTCTTATACTTCTGACCTTCCTTCTTAGTCCTAGATATTTTCTTTTTTCTAGATACTCTAATAGTGTTGCCCTCAAGAGGGTTGCTCCAATATTTCTAATTATAGTGGCCATCAAAAATGATTGCTGAGGTCTGATAGCAACACTAAAGCCTAATCTATCAAATAAGATAGCCACCAAACTATAATATCATTCTATCAGAGAAGATTAATCTCTCTAAGGTTTGAACAGTCCTCAAGAATGCTTCTAAAGGGGATTTCTGGGTTATATTTAGTATAGAATAGCTAGACAGGCTCTATAAGGCTGGTATAGTGGCAGTCACAGCCAGTCTTTTGCTACTTAGGTAATGTATATGAGTCCAAGACTGGAAATCTAGTAGTATATAATCAAAGAGTCACTTTCACTGCTTGAGCTGAGTATAGTATAGTTTTTTCAACAAATGTCATGTATTTTATCTAAAAAGGCTGTCTAGCATGACACTGTAATATCTGATTATGGTGTCTATGAACAATTCAGCAGTACCTTTGGTATTGAGTGTCTTTTTGCAAGGTATAAAGTAACTTATTTTGGTAAAGTGATCAATTGTGACAAATATACAGTCAAAATTGGTTTTCTTTGACTTTGAAAGGTTGGTGATTATATCAATACCTATACATTGCCATAGTTTACTTAGAAAAGGGAATAGTAGTAGGTTACCATATATAGTATGTGTGTTAGGTTTGTTCTGTGCATACTATTGACATACTTTAGTATAGTCTGCAATTGATTTAGATATGCTTGGCCACCAGAATCTATGTTACACTAGATTCAATGTATAGTCTCTACCGAAGTGTCTTACTAGTGGTTGGTCATAATATTGGATAATGATTTTGAAGTGTATTGTTTCAGATATATATACCTTTCCTTTATAAATCTATAGTTTTCCTTCTTGTGTCCAGTTTCCAACAATTGTTTGCAGGTTTGTAGTCTTGAGATATATATTATATAGATAGGCTTTAATAATTCTTGTGCTTATTTTGTCTAGACGAGTGTTAGCATTTAGACTTAATTCTACTTTTCCAGTCTCATCTATAGAATACGTGATATGGAACTATAGTTTGAAACTTGCTGATTGGTTTGGATTATTAGGGTTTATCTGGTAATCTGGTCATTGAGAAAGTGTATCAAACTCATATTTTTTTAATTTCACATAGAGACCATTTTCCCTAAGGCACTTATCACAAATGGCCACTTACTGATTTGTAATTGGTTGATTTAATAATCAAAGTGCTCAAAAAAGCAAAGTTAGACAAGCAGTAAAAGATGTTGTTAAGTCTGAGGTTTATTCTCAGATATACAGTTCTTAAATATATAATTGTGGTAGTCTATGTACCAGAACAGCCTACTACATAATCACTACCTATTGTTCTACATATAGGAGTACTATTGTTCTTGAAATAGAGATAACATAACTATCTTAGGGCAGTCCTTTGTTCTATTCAAGAATAGATGATAATCTATAGGTAAAGATCAGTATTATGTACAAACATTGAGGACCTTGTATCTCTATGGGATCTTATTGCCTCTGGTTTTATTTATGGCCAAAAGAAGCACATTGAAGAGAGCTTTACAATAGTCATTGAAGTGAATGATTACATTAAGCAGTTCCCAAGATATCAGTGATTTAGTGTCTGATGACTTGATGATCACTAACTGATCTGATGATAACTTGGTAAATACTGATTGCTTTGAGACATTTTTGGTACCATTCAAAAGGTCTTCTTAAGGGCTTTTGGTAGCCATTCAGATTGTTGAAATCAGTCAAGTATTCCCAGAGTTATAGTCTGAATGAAGTTTGTAATAGTACTGTAGGTATTGTTTGGTATGGTAGTATAGTTCTTCAATTGAGGTGCCAAATATTAGTATATTATCCAAGTAGGCAATTAATAATTCTTCTAGGCCTTGTAGTATTCTGTTTATATAACTTTGGAAGAAAACAGGAGCATTGCATAATCCAAAAGGTATTACTAGAAATTCAAAGAGACCAAATAGAGTTTGAAAAGTGATCTTTCATTTGTCTCCTTTACAAATGCAAAGTAGATAGAAGGCTTTTCACAAGTCAATCTTTGTGAAATATTTTGCTCCTCAAAGTTAGTCTAGTAGTGTATCAATAGAGAGAACTAGGTATCTGTTCTTTATTGTGATTTTATTTAGCACCATATAATCTATGTATAACCAAAGGTCTGAAGTGTTCTTTTTTGACACAAAAAGAGTAGGGGGGGCAGTAGAAGAAGTACTTTGCCTAATGAACCTTCTGGACTCCATATCTTGAATAAGCTCCTTCAGTAACTTCATTTCCTTCTCAAAATGATAGTAGGTAGGGTAGTAAGGGAGTTTTTGGCCTTTCAGCATACCAATACCATGGTCTAATACTCTTCTGTATAGTAGGAGCATTTGTATGGCCTAGAGATTAAAAATGTCTATAAACTCCTTGTATTAGAAGAGTATTTGGGGTTTGGGTTTAGAAAAACAGTATTTGGCATCAATATTGACTTTGAACAATGTTAGTCTGGGTAATTTTTCTTCTAATACAAGAAGAGACTTATATAAGTTGTCTACTTAATTCTTAATGTACTTGCAAACTTGTTTATAGTGTTTGTTTACATCAGGTATTCTCTTATAGTGGCTGGATTCTAGGTTGGGCTTTTCTTCAAAGCAGACTTGGTGTCTTGCCCAGTCTATTTTTGGGTTTGTTCTTTTGAACCAGGGCATTCCTAGAACAATTTTATACTTGCTGATTGGAACTTTAACAAAGTACTCTTTGTATTTATTGCTCTAAATTGAGTATTGCAAAAGGTAGATAGATAGGGGTGTTTTTGTTATACTCTTGGTGTCTAGGCTCCTTATTGGGTCTTCTAACTCAGATATTGGCATTAGCTGGAGGGAATTCACTAAAGTTTTCAATATAAAATTTGCAGTTATACTATAGTCAAGAAAATAACAGACAATGTGATTTATTGTTTCTCTAACTAGAGTCAAATAAGAGGTAGTAATTAGTTTAGCTAAAACAGGTGAAAGAGAGTTGTCTATATCTTGGCTTAGTAGAGAACTCAATGGAGGGACTACTATTAGTATCAAGTTTATTCTTTTCTCAACTCCAATAGAGAGAAGGAAGGAGCATAGAAGTTATTGGAGGGAAAACCCTACAGTGTTGAGATAGATGTAGGGTGCTTTAGTAGGGCAAGAGGCAGTAATATGGCCTGAGCCCCTATTGTATAAACAGAGTCTAAGATTTCAATGATATTCCTTTTCTTCTGATGTTAACAGACTGGCACATTGGGTTGGGGTCAAGATAGTAACATGATTAGATAAGAATGTAGTTAGATGAGCAGAATAGGTTGAAGTTGAGGTAAGTTGGCTGACAAATGTTTGGATAGGGCTATTTTGTGAAGATCCTTTCAAACAACAGAATATCTAGTGTTTGTCAGCCTCTAGGGCAGTGTACTTGAACTGGATATAATCTTCTTTTTGACAAGGAATGCCAACCAGTAAATCTTTGACTCTATTCTTTAAGTTTCTGTAGAATATGTTTCCTTATATGCTATGGAGTTGTTCAACCTTCCAAGCTAAGTTTTTGAAGTCTACAACATATTCCCTGATAAACCTAATTTGTTTTAAGGAATATAGATATTCAGTTAATTGGTCTTGAAAGTTGGGGTTCCTAAACTGTTCTCTAAAGGCTATGAAGAATTTTTACCAATTCTCTTATAGCTCTAGATCTTCTCCAGTTAGAATGGGTTCAGTCCAAGAAGTGGTATTGTCCTCTAAGTGCTGGCATGTGAATACTACTCAACATATGTTATTCACAAATTTTTGAGGGGCTAATAGAAATGCTTTATTTATTTTAGCAAAGAACCTATTGAAGTCATAGGTATCACTACAGAATAGTTGAATAATAAGACTTTTCTTGTCTTTAATATTATCTTCAAATGAGGTAATGGACTGTCTAATAGGAGAAAGGGTTGGGACATCATCTGGGAAATCAAGTCCAAGATTTTGAGTTTCAGAATTGTATTTCTATTAGAGATTGAATAGTTCTAGTTGGATTCTTGCAAGTTGTAACTGGAGTTTAGCAATGTCAGAGATAACTTCTTTTTCTTCTTTGTGATCCTTCTCTTCAAAGATGGGCAGGAGATTGTTGAGTACTTCTACTTTATTATCTGGGATATTAGATTGGGAATGTATTATAGGCCAGACCATAGTAGAGGAATTTTAGGCAGGATCAGGGTAGAACAGAACAAGGCAAGGCAAGACAAGATAAGGCAAGGCAACAGTAATCACTGTTAAATGGTTTTGAGCCTCAAAATGTCAGAGAATACTAGTATTCAAAAGTGATTACTAGTTGCAAGAGTAAATTTGAGGCTGAGCACAGTTTGTACATAGTGTTTAGTTAAACTAGTGATATTGTATAATAATATTGATTGTGTTCTCTGACATAATGACTTAGCCATTTTGCCAAATTATGACAGCTAGCACAATTGATCAAAAACCCTATTGAGTTCTCTTTATAACCCTCAAAGACTTAGCTGCTGAGTCAACTCAACTTGAGTCACACAACATGTACTCCTTCCTTTTTCATCTCTTGTCTCCTTACTTTCACTTCCTCCTTTACTGCACATTGTATTACCTTATTTACTATTACCTCAAATCTATTTAGGGAAGTTAGTTTCTCCTTCACCTCCTCATTCTTATTCCTGTGTTATGAGTCACCTTGACTATGACAAAATGCTATAAATAGAATGGACATAGACTAGAGTTAAACCAGTAGCTGATGGACAGCTTGTAGTTTAAACAAGGACAGATAATGTACTTGCATATATAGTAAACTGCAATTGAGTAAGAACTCTATCAAGTTCCTTTCTAACTCTAAAGTACTATCTTGAGTTAAACCCTAGCTTAAGGTTCTTGAGTCAATCACTAACATCCTGTAGTTGTAGGCCAGGTATCCAAACCTTCTATATTTCCAACACACTTTTTCTTCTCTTCTCTCAATTTCTGTCCTTAGTTTGGCAAGAGTATGTTATTGGTTGAGCATTCTACTCATGAAAGAGTTGTATTGAGAGTGATATCAGTCTAGAGACATGGTGCTATGTCTCCAGAGAAGTCAAATAGAAAATGATCTTACTAATGTTATGTCTACTGGAGCACAAGATCTTCATCTAGCTAGATATCTACTATTTTACTTACTACTGCTCTAATAATATAGTTATACTATCACTCCAAGGAGAGGATCTCTAACCTAAATGCCTTTTTAAGGATATATATTAGTATGCAGTCATGAGAGCTTAGAACTTAACCAGGGTGGTTGTTCAGAAAGAATTCAATAAAGTTCCTTGTTGGATTTCACTAAGTACTTATACAAATATTAGATGGTCTATACACCTGTCTCCCACAATCACATAACCCTTACTAAAAACTATACATATCTTACATAATCCTTCCTATACTATTTTATGCTATTTATATCTTTCCTACATTGTATTTTTGGATGTTTTCTATCAAGTTGATAAATATGTGAGAAATAGTTTCCTTTTTAGGAGTTATCTTATAACAATGTAGTATTACTTCTTTGTATGTATAGTCTACAATAGGACTTCAGCACAAGATTTCTACTAAGAATAGCACAAGTATGCTATACAATACCATTCAATTGTAAAGTTAGGTCTCAGACACAATATCTAAGCTTGGTACTGTACTTTTACCAATAGTCCCTAACTAACTATCAAGTTCTCTTAAGCCTAGAGCCCAGCTATGTATCATGACTTGGCAAAATAGCTAAGTTATTATTTTATTTTACTTTCTTTTCTTTTCTTATTTGGACTTACTGTTACAAACTTTATTCAGACTATAACTCCAGGAATACTTGACCTATTTTGATGATCTAAATGGCCACCAAAAGCCCTTAAGAAGACCTTTCAAATGGTACCAAAAACATCTCAAAGCAATCAGTATTCACCAAGTTATCAGCAGATCAGTCAGTGATCACCAAGTCACTAGACACTAAATTGCTGATATCTCAGGAACTGCTTAACATAATTGTTTGCTTCAATGACCATCATGAAGCTCTCTTCAATGCTCTTCTTTTGGCCATAAATAGATCCTGAGGCAATAAGATCCCATGGAGATACAAGGTCCTCAATGTTTGTACATGACAACTGATCTTTATCCATGGATTATCATCTGTCCTTGAATAAGAACAAAGGACTGCCCTAAGATAGTTAGGTTATCTCTATTTCAAGAACAATAGTACTCCTATATATAGAACAATAGGTAGTGATTATGTGGTAGGCTGTTCTGGTGCACAGACCACCACAATCATGTATTTAAGGACTGTATGTCTGAGGATAAACCTCAGACTTAACAACATCTTTTGCTGCTTGTCTAACTTTGCTTTTTTGAATACTTTGATTATCAAATCAAGCAA
>Ga0153972_1000130_pt1 | contig 21392 bp, 19 predicted proteins | sample TSGA056MetaG_FD_104732 | JGI IMG/M metagenome (GOLD analysis project Ga0153972, IMG submission 104732) | Attine ant fungus gardens microbial communities from Georgia, USA - TSGA056 MetaG | ecosystem: Host-associated > Fungi > Mycelium > Unclassified | place: USA: Georgia, George L Smith State...
AACTGGTAGCTTCTGTGGTATTGAACCGAATGAATCACTCTGCCTATCCTTCGACCATTTATGATGTTATTTACCAAAGAGGCCAATATGCTTGTACTGGGGCATTACCATATACTACACCCGATCAAAGAACTATTGATATTTGTATCGATATTTTAGAATATGGATCTGTTTGCCCTAGTAACGTAGTCTATCAATCGGAATTTAGACAGGGAAACGGCATATATGAATCCATTTATGTTTCAGCACTAGGGACTACAACTTATTTTTGCTATTTTTAATCATTCACTAAAATTTAATAATGAGACAAGATGCATCATGAATATGAATATATAAGAACAAATGGGGGAGGGGTATTACGAAAAAAACAGAGCAACTCACATACACCTTTATTAATCCTAACAAACCCAAAGAGATTGAAGCGATTATACGGCAGATCATACTGAATAGGTTGATTTCTAATAATGAACAAATAGATCAAACATAGAACAACTCTCATTCTTGTAAAGGCTTCTCAGTAAAGACTATTGAAGCCTTTACTTTTTTGCAGGCTATGATATAATAATAGCGAGAATGTGAGTTGGTTGACGAAAGGAGCAGCCAACAAATGAAAATTGCAGCTTATTGCCGAGTAAGTACAGAAAAGGATGAACAACTAGATAGTTTAAAGAATCAAAAGGTTTTTTTTCAAGAATTCGCAAAGAAGAATCACTATACATTATTTCGATTATATGCAGATGAGGGTATTAGTGGTAAGCAATTAAAGAATAGGAACGACTTCCTGCGTATGCTTGATGACGCCGAATATGGCATGTTTGAAATGGTTGTTGTTAAAGATATCTCCCGATTTTCAAGGAACACAGTAGATTTTCTAACATCTGTTAGAAGACTGAAAGCGCTTGGCATTGAAGTGCTGTTCCTGTCAAACAACATGTCTGTACTTGGAAACTCGGAATTCATTTTAACAATCTTTAGTGCGCTGGCTCAAGAAGAAAGCGCAAACTTGTCTAAACGAGTAAAGTTCGGTAAAAAGGTTAATGCAAAAAAGGGAAGAGTTCCACAAAGGATATTTGGGTATGACCGTATAGATAATTTTACTCTTGCTATAAATGAGATAGAGGCAGAAATTGTAAGGGAAATATATCACCTCTATCTGGAACACGGATTGGGTTGTAGGACAATATCAATAGAACTAAATAGGCTGGGGCGAAAAACTAAATATGCATGTGAATGGAATCCGAGGGGTGTCAGACGGGTTTTAACGAATTCAATTTACTGCGGAGTATATGTAAATAATAAGTATGAGATTGCAGACTTTATTGAGGGAAAGCAGGTTAAATTAGACCCATCTCAACATTTTATCCATGATAGGCCAGATTGGGCTATCATTGATAAGGACACATTTGAAAAGACACAGCAGCTATTAAGTGAACGTAGGAGTTACTATGAAAATGAATATGTACACAGAACAGGGAGGTATAGCAAGAAACATATATTCAGCACATTAATTAAGTGTGAACACTGTGGCCGGTCATATACACGAAAAACATACACTTATGTCAATACACGAGTTTATTGGAGATGCGTTACAAACGACCAATATACAAGTGAAAAATGCCCAAATAGGACTAATATTGATGAGGGCGAGTTACTTGGAGAAATTAAGGCGTATCTATCTTCGATAATTGAAGATCGGGGACTATTTGTAAAAAGCGTATTGGATGAATTTCAAGTGAGAAAACCTAAATCGACAAATACGTCAAAGGCGGAACTTGAGAAAGAAAAAGAAAGATTAATGACAAAAAAAGAGAAATTTCAAGATATGTACGCCAATGACGTAATAACGATGGACGAACTCAAACAGAAGATTCAAACGATACGCACAAAACTCAATGAAATCGAAAATAGGCTCCTTGAGTTAATGAAAGGTCATAGATCAGAGAGCGATGCTGGAGAACTGGTAAAGAAGCACATTTTGGAAATAGAGGGATTCTTAAACATGGAAACAGTTACAAATTCCGATATGCGACAGATCATTGACAGGATCGTTGTGAATGAAGATGGAGAAGTTAAGATAATGCTAAAGGTGTTAAAAGCTCTTGAGTCATCATCCATTCATTGCGAATAAGGGTCAACCGTGGAGGCGGTGGATCCAATTATCCTTGGCATGAGGCTGGTGGACATCTGCGATACCCCCTGCGATTATGAAATTTCGGAAATACCCGGCTGCATCCGGGACGCCTTTGGCTGTGAGCTGCTGGTGGGCGGCGACAGCAAGCGGGTGTATGTGACCCTGGGGCAGTTCAGCATTGTCCGGCTGGAGCGGGAGTCCCAGCTCTTGATGCCGGCCTATGACTACTGCCTGCCGGAAAAAGAGTGCGTGGGCGGTACGAGGGAGGATGACCCCAGCCTTCTATTCAGCAAGATCACTTTCCCGGTGGATGAATTTTTCCCCCCCGACACCCTGGAGGTTTCGGAGAACTACAGAGAGGCCAGAGCGAACCTGACGAGATAACGTCAAAGGAACCGCCGAAAGAGGATTTACGGCGGTTCCTTTTATCTTTTCTAGTACACCGGAGGAAATTTTTTTAGATCATTCCAGGCGGAGAGGGCGCCTGTGTCATACATATAAGCATTAAGCCAAGGCAATTTTTGCCTTGGCTTTTTTGTCCTAAAATTGATTGCCCTATTCTCGCTTATTTATTATTATACAGCTCGTAATAGACAATGCTCACCGTTGCGGACACGGGGACGCTTTGCATGTCCGCAACGCCCGACTCGGCGGGGGAGACGGTCACGGCGGTAATATCGCAGCGGTAAGGGCTGGAATACAATTCGTTCAAGATCCGCCGGGCGGCGGCGTAATCCGACGCATAGAACACCAGCTGCAGCGAACGCTTTGCAATCCCTCCCGTAATTTCCGGATCCTGGAAGTTCAGCTTATAATCATTCGCGCCGGAAAGGGCGCTGTTCAGCTGCGCCAAAAGATTCTGAAAATTGTCATACGACGGGGTGATGGTTTCGGCCACTGGGGTTCCGCTGATTTCCAGCAGCGCCTCCTGCATTTTTTGAAGCTGCGCCGCATCGGCCTCTTCTTCGATGAGTAAGGTCTCAAGCTCGTCAAGCTCCAGTTGGGCCGCGCTGATGGTATTTTGCGTAGGCTGAAAGACCGCAAAGTAATACAGCGCCGCCAGCAGTAAAACGGCCAGGACGACCAGCAGCGTCTTTTCCCGGGCGTTGAAGCTTTTTGTCATCATGAGGCTTCCTCCGCTTCCGTTCCATCCGTCTCCGTCGGTAATTCCGCTTGTGGCGTTACCAGCAGGATGCTAATATTAAAGCTGGAATATTCGTCGGTGGTGGTATCGGCGCTGGACATGCTGACGGATTCGACCAGCTCCTCGGCATACAGCACGCTGACGATGCGGGACGCCTGATTCAGGTCGATACCCGTCAGCTGTACCCGGATGGTGTTGTCCGAATAGGCATAGGCCTTTACGCCCGCGTTGGACATCAGGCTCTGCTGGATCAGGTTCAGCACGTCCAGGAAATCGGCATAATAGGGGCTTTCAATATCGGTAAAATACTTTTCATACTCGGCCCGAACCTCCGGCAGAGCCGCGTTGTCCGCTACAAGCTGATCATACCGGGCACGCTCCGCGGCGGCCTTCGAGTCGATTGCGTTTGCTTCCATCAGCCGGTCAACCACCGCGAACTTGGAAAAGCAGACGAAAACCAGCAGGCCGATCAAAACGCCGATCAGGATGTTTCGGTGATAATTTTTGGGGAGATCCTTAATGACCAGGTTCAACGTTGCTTTCGCCGGGTACCTCTTTTTTTTCTTATTCACGGCCGCCCCTCCCGCTCTGCATGGCCGCGCCGATGGCCGTTGGGCATAGGGCCGCCGCGTCCCCGTCCTCGCTGTCGTTTGGAAAAAGCTGTGACACGCTGTAAGTGGGCAGGCCGATATCGTCGGCAATCTGGCGCACCAGCGGTACGATCCGCGCCCCGCCCCCGCACAGGAACACATCCTGCAGATTGTTGTCCGGGCTGTTGAAGCGGTAAAAATTCAACGCCCGCATGATCTCAATGGAGATCGATGCAAAAATGCCCCGGCATGCCTCGCTGTCCAGCTCATTGTTATTGTTGGCGCATTTCATCACCCGGGCCGTATGCTCGTCTACCCCGTGCTCCTCGGCGATGGCCGTGTCTAAAAGGCGCATCCCCATCTCCACGATGCGGGTGGCCTGATGCTTGATCCCGCTGTAAAAGGTTAGCCGGGTGGCCGTATGGCCCAGGTCGATAAAGCAATACTCCCGATTTGGCTCCACCTTCCGCGCCTGTTCACAGCTGCGGATGATGTTAATATACCCCATCTCATCGGGAATGGCGGTAACCAGCTTGAAGCCCGCCCTGCGGAACATGTTTACATAGGACTGGACGGTTTCCTTCAGGGCGGCGGCGGCGATCAGCTCCAGCTCCTTGGGATTATTCTGCTCGTCGAAAAAGGTCTCCATCACGGCGTAATCGTAAAAATATTTGTCCTTCTCCTGGGTAATAAAATCCCGGAACTCGTAGGGGAAGTTCAACTCCAGCTGATCCCGGGTCATGATGGGCATGGTCATGGTTCGGGTATACACCATGGCCGGGGGAATCACGACGGCGCACTGCCGCACCCGGATCCGGTCCTTTGCGGCGGTTTCCTTGATAAACGCCGCCGCCGCCTCCGGAGAGACCAGGCGGCCTTCCCGCACCAGATTGTCCGGCATGTCCGTCACCGAAATCCGGCGGGGGACGCCCCCCGCGCACACAGCCATCTTCAGCTGACTTGCGCCAATATCAATACCGACACAGGTGTTTCCCATATAGGGGCTTCTCCTTCCAGTTTCATCAAAACAGGGACAGATACCAGTTCAAGGCGGCCTGGCCCCATAGCATCACCAGCCAGGCGGCGGCGGAAACGGCGGGGGCGAAGGCAAAGGCATCCTTCCGCCCCCGGCGTAAAAGCATCGCCCAAGCAAGGCCCACAACGCAGGCCAGGATCAATATCAAAAGATTCAGGGCCCAATGAAAATAGAGCCCGATCAGAAACAGCAATTTTATATCCCCGCCGCCCATGGAATCGGTTTTCATCACCCGGTCAAACACCAGGACGATCACCAGCAGGGGGAGGGAGACGGACAGGCCGTTTCCCAGGGTTTTTAAAAGAGACAGCCAAACCGGGCCTTCCGGTGAAATACACGCGAACACGAGGGCAAACGCCAGCCCGATCAAAATCAGCCGGTCGGGGATCAGGCCGCCGTGCAAATCCGCGAAGGAGGCGGCAAACAGCAGGGAAGCCAAAACCAGATATTTCAGCGTATCCAGGGTCAGGCCGAAGCGCCACAGGACGGAAACATAGGCCAAGGCACAAAGAACCTCGGCCAGCAGGTATCGGGGGGAAAACTTCCCCCCGCAGTACCTGCATTTGCCCCTAAGCAAGAGCCAGGAAAAAACCGGTATCAGGTCGGGGGCCGAAAGGGTGTGTCCGCAAAGGGCGCAGCAGCTGCGCCCTTTTAATACGGATTCCCCTTTTGCGTACCGATAGGCGAAGCAGTTCAGGAAGCTCCCCATGACCAGACCCAGAACCGCCGTAAGGGTGTAGAGATAAGCCGTCAGGGCGGGCGATAATGTGGGCATGGGAGGTTCCTCCATGGGGGGATTCTCTCGGAATACCGCCCCGAGAAAGCCTGTAGTTGATTCGTGTCCAGTAACCCGCCGCAAAGGCGGAAAAGCGTGATATGTCAGTTTTAGCCGGTTACTATTGTTGAGTCAACGGTAACTACTACAGAGGCAGAATTAAGCGATATTTCAACAGTCATCTTACCGTTAGCGACAGACTTGATTGCGACGGTACTCTTGGTTATCCCGGCGTCAGTTTTAAGAGTAGTAACAGTCGTCGTATTACCGGTGTCAATATAGGTTGTAGCGGCGACTGCATATTCGGAGCGGAAATTCGCGGCGTCTGCAGCCACTTGGGCTTTGTCCAGCGCACCACTAATTGCGGGGATCAAAATCGCCACCAGAACCATGATAATCGCAATGACAATCAGCAGCTCTGCCAGGGTGAAGCCCTTCTTGTTTCGCTTTCGGATCAGTGTGTTCAGCATGTTTTTTCCTCCAAATCAAAAAAATATGTTCGCATTGTGTATTGAACCCGAGGCGTGGAGCGATTCCCATGTACGTGACCGGAGGGAACGCGGTTTCCGCCCCAGGCGCCTGCCGGAAAAAAACCGGCCGGGGCGCGTCTGCCAGTCTTTCCCGAGTCGATCAAATTATACTGCTCCCGTCAGTATTTGTCAAGGCAGGGACCCTGCTATTTCTGTTACAGTTCTGTTACAGCGTCAGGCTCCGCCGTCCGTCAGGGGGGGCGCCATTCCCCCCGCTATATATGACAATCGCCGCTACATATTGCCGTACATGTTGAACATGGGCAGGTACAGGGCGATTACCACGAAACCGATTATTACGCCCATGATTACGGTGATCGCGGGCTCCAGCGCCGAAAGGGCCTGCTTGGTGACGATTTCCGTCTCCGAATCGTAGTATTCCCCGATGGTGTCCAGGGTGTTCTCCAAGGACCCTGTCTCGTCACCCACGGCGGCCATTTCCACCAGCAGGCTGGGAAAGCATTCGCATTTATCCAGGCTGCGGCCCAGGGGAATGCCTTCCTCCAGGCTGGGTACGGCGGCGGCCAATTGGGTGCTGAAATAGTAATTGTCCAGGGTGCGGGCGCAGATGGCCACCGCCCGGACAATGGGCAGGCCGGCGCTGAGCATGGTGGACAGGGTGTTGGCCAGCTGACTGGCCCCCTTCATCTTGACGATATTCTTGAATACCGGAATCCGGAGCTGAAGCCGGGCAAAGGTCATTTTCCCCTTTTCCGTTTTCGACCACAGCTTTAACCCGATAACCAGCGCCAGAATCCCGATGACCAGCGCCGGCCAGAACCGCACAAAAAAATCCGACATGGACATGAGCAGCTTCGTGGGGCCGGGCAGCTCCGTTCCCAATTCCTTAAACATATCCAGGAACACGGGCATGGCCACCACCAGCACAATGCCGATCACCACCACCACCAGCACCAGCAGGAAGGCGGGGTACATCATGGCGCTTTTGACCTTCTTCTGGGTCTTGGCGCTTTTGTCGAAATAGGTGTGGAGCTTGGCGAAGGAGGTTTCCAGGGTGCCGGATTCCTCCCCGGCGCGGATGGTCTCGATAAAGGTTACGGGGAGCTGCTTCGCCCCCTTGTTTTCAAAGCTTTGGGCCAGGCCGTAGCCGGTGGAAACGTCCTCCGCCACCTGCTCTAAGAGCAGCCGCAGCTCCCGGCTGGTGGTTTGCGCGGCGATTAGCTCCACGCAGCGGACGATGGGCATCCCCGCCTTTAAAATAATGGAAAATTGGGAACACATCAGCGCGATATGCTCCTGCTTGATTTTCGGCATGGTGATGGTTTTACGCACGCCCAGCTTCGTTTCGTCCACACGGACGATATGGGTGACAATGCCGTAATTCCGCTTGATTGCGTCCACGGCCTCAAATTCATCAAAGGCTTCTATGACGCCGGAGACTTCTTTTCCGTTCTCCGTCAGCGCCCGGTATTTAAAGTTGGCCAAACCAACCGCCTCCCTTGCAGATTCTGCCCGCTTCGGCTAACGGACGCCGCCGCCGACGCTTTTTTTCACATAATCCGGCTCGTGGGCGTTTTCCACGGCGGCTGCCGGGGAAATTTTGCGGTCCCGCACAAGGCGGATCAGGGCGTTGTCCATGGTAATGGCCCCCTCCGAGGCGGTGGTGGAAATGGCGTTTTGGATCATGGGGGTTTTCCCCTCCCGGATCAGGTTCCGGATGGCGGGGTTTACGATCATGACCTCGCAGGCCAAAGCCCGGCCCTTCCCGTCCACCGTGGGGATCAGCTGCTGGGAAACGACTGCCTGCAGCGTCATGGAAAGCTGCATCCGGATCTGCCGGTGCCGCTCCTGGGGGAATACGTCCACCACACGGTCGATGGAGTCCGCCGCGGAATTGGTGTGGAGGGTGGCGAAGACCAGATGCCCCGTTTCCGCAGCCGTCAAGGCAATTTCGATGGTGGCCAGATCCCGCATTTCGCCGATAAGGATAATGTCCGGATCCTCACGCAGGGCGGCGCGGAGACCGTCGGAAAAAGCGGAGGTGTCCCTTCCGACCTCCCGCTGGTTTACGATGCATTTGTCCGGGGTGTAGAGATATTCAATGGGGTCCTCCAGGGTTAGGATATGGTCGGTGCGGGTATGGTTGATCCGATCCAAAAGGGCCGCCAGGGTGGTGGATTTGCCGCTGCCAGTCTCCCCGGTTACCAGCACGATGCCCCTTTTCAGCTCTGTAAAGCCGGGGACGGCGGGGGGGAGGCCAAGATCCTCCAGCCGGGGGATTTTGTCCGACAAAAGACGGATCGCCGCCGAAAGATGCCCCTGCTGGCGGAAAATGTTGATCCTGACCCGCCGCCCGGCGTAGGTACCGGCCAGATCCAGCTCCCCCACGGTTTCCAGCATGCGGTAGGATTCCCCCGCGAGCTCCATGGCGTACCGCTCACAGTCGGCATGGGTGACGGGCTGGTCGTTCATGGGCCGCAGGGAACCGTGGACACGGCAGCGGATGGACAGATCGTATACAATATGGATATCCGACGCGCCCATTTGGGCGGCCTGGGCGATTACTTCTTCAATATGCATAAGGCTTCCCCCTATAATTCGACAGAATTAATGGTGCGCAGGGCTTCCTGGGTGGTGGTGACGCCCTCCAGTACCAGGCGGCGGCAGTTGTCCGCGAAGGAGACAAAGTTCCCTTTAGATATAATATCCAGCAGCTGCGCCCTGTCCAGCCCGCTTGTGATGCCCCGGCGCAGGGCGGCGTCTACAATCAGCACCTCAAATACGCCGGTTCTCCCGCGAAAGCCCGTCCGGAAGCACATGGGACAGCCCGCGCCTCGGTAAAACCGGGCGTTTCCGTCGGCGGACATCCCCAGCCGCTCCAGCTCATCGGCGGGCGGGGTGTATTCCTCCCGGCATTGGGGGCAGATCTTTCGCACCAGACGCTGGGAGATGATGCCCCGCAGTGCCGCCGAGATCAGATAGGGCTCGCAGCCGATGTCAATGAGTCGGTCCAGCGCGGCGGCGGCGCTGTTGGTATGGAGGGTAGACAGCACCAAGTGCCCCGTAATGGCCGCACGCATGGCGATTTCCGCCGTTTCGCCGTCCCGGATTTCACCGACGGCGATCACGTCCGGATCCTGGCGCAAAATGGACCGGAGCCCGTTGGAAAAGGTCATGCCGGTTTTTTCGTTGATCTGCACCTGGTTAATGCCGCTGATGTCGTACTCCACCGGGTCCTCCAGAGTAATCAGATTGACCTGCTCCGTGTTCAGCTCCCGGATCATGGAATACATGGTGGAGGACTTTCCGCTGCCCGTGGGGCCAACAATCAGCACCACGCCGCTTTGGTTTCCGACCAGGGTCATATATCTATCCAGATCCGAGCCGATGAGGCCGATGGCCTCCTTGCTCAGAAGCTGGGAATCTTTGTCCAGAAGCCGGATGACGAATTTCTCCCCGTATATGGTGGGCAGGGTGGACATGCGCAAGTCCACATTGGACTGGCGCACCCGTACGTTGGCCCGACCGTCCTGAGGAACCCGCTTTTCAGAGATGTCCATGTTGCCCATGACCTTCAAACGGGAGATTACGGAGTTCTGCAGGTCCTTCGGGACGGTGAGAATGTTCCGCAAAACGCCGTCGATCCGCATACGAACCCGCTGTTCTTCCTTATGAGGTTCAATATGAATGTCACTGGCCCGCTCCACTATGGCCCGCTCAATGATGGAATTCACCAGCTTTACGGTGGGGGCGGACTGGGCCTCTTCCTCCAGCACCGTTGTGTTGAAGGAGGCGGTGGAAAGCTCCAGGCCCGCGCCCTTTTGCATTTCCTCAATGGCGCGGGCGGCGCTCTCGTTCCCATACAGGGTCATGATGGCCCGCTCGATGGCGTCCTCCGTGGCAATGAGGGGGGTCACCCGCTTGCGGGTGGCCCGCTTGACCTCCTCGATGGCCAGAAAGTTCAGCGGGTCGCTCATGGCTAGGTGCAGGGTGTCCTTCACCAGGCGGATGGGAACCACCCCGTTCTTTCTGGCGATATTTTTTGGCAGGGTTCTGGCCATCTCCGCCGGAATTACTATGTTGGACAGGTCGATAAACTCAATGCCCAGCTGGATTTGGAGCGCCTCAATTACCTGCTGCTCCGTGACAAAATCCAGCTCGACCAACACCGCGCCCAGCCGCTTATTTGTATTTGTGTTTTTCTGGTATCGGAGGGCCTCGTCCAACTGCTGCTGGGTAATCAGCCCGACACTGACAAGCAGGTCGCCTAATCGTAGATATGCCAAGGACATACCGCCTTTCGGATTGAATTAGAAAAAACCAAAAACGGGCGCATGTTCCGGCTTTTAGGCTGCCGTTCACCCGCGCCCAAGATATGCAATTGTAATCATTATCCTAAATGCACAAACTTTTGGAATTTAGTATAACACTGCCAATTCTCTTTGTCAAACCGATTTTTTACAATTCACATCAAATAGCCTGAAAATAATTAGGGCGTGCCTGGAAAAACTGTGGACTTACACCTTGGTTCTTTTAGTTTGCGCTTTTTGGAACAAATATTACAGCGACATTAAAAAATCGCGGAAAATTTTTATGGAAAATATTGGATGAAGTGAGAAAAATTATAGATGCAAATTTGTGTAAACTATGGTATGATAAGCGCATTCGCGTTGTCTCCGTCCGGAAATCCGGAACAATCTCGGGAAGAAACCGTCACATTAATAAAGAAATAAAGCATGACCGGAAAAGGGGGGGCACCCGTGGAGTGGCTGCAAACAATCGGAGAAGGTCTGCGTGCGGGGGATCCCGCCATTTTTCCGGTTTTGACGTTCTTGATACGCTTCCTGCTGCCCGCCCTTGCGGTCATTATCGTCCTTCGCTGCGCCCGCTCCCTCCTGCGGGAGGACTATGAGCCGGAGGTTTGGGCCCATCTCAGTTTGCCCAATGGGAGCCGAGTGGCCTTGTATCACTGGGAGAATGTAATTGGTCGGGCCAAATCCTGCGACGTGGTGCTGAACTATCCGGTGCTCTCCCGGAGTCACTGCGCCCTGATTCGGGACGCGGCGGGGCGCTGGAAGGCCACGGATCTGCGCTCTAAGGGCGGCGTAACCATCAACGGCAAGCACGTTTCTGAATCGGCCGAGGTATTCGAGGGGGATGTGCTCGGTATGGGCGGGGTGGAAGTGACCCTGCTGGAATTGAAGCCGGAAGAGCTGAAACGGCAGGGGAAGGAGCGAACGCGGCCGGGCAGGCGCATTAAGCCCTCGGGTACGCTGTTTTTCCTGACCCTGTTTCAGGCGCTTTTATGTCTGCAGCTGATGATCTCCGCCGGGGACGGTCTGACGGCGGATTTGCCCGCCGCCTTTCTGACCCTGGCGGGAAGCATGTGGATTTATTTTCTTGTTGTTCGCGCCATGGGCAGAACCGGCTTCGAGGCGGAGGCGCTGGCGTTTTTTCTGAGCAGCATCGGCTTTGGCGTGGTGGCGGTGTCCGCGCCGGAGGATCTGACCAAGCAGTCGGTCCTGCTTCTCGTGAGCCTGCTTGGCTTTGCGGTCTGCTGCTGTATTTTACGGGATCTGTCTTGGGTGAAGCGGCTTCGCTGGCCCGTCTCTGCGCTGGGCATTCTTGCCCTGCTTTCCAGCCTGGTGTTCGGACAATCGGTCTATGGCGCCACAAACTGGATTACCATTGGCGGCGTTTCCCTTCAGCCGTCGGAGCTTGTGAAAGTCGCATTCATCTTCGCGGGGGCCGCCACGCTGGACCGGTTGTTCGCCCGGCGGAATTTGATCCTGTTTATCGGGTATTCCGGCATGTGCGTCGGCGTTCTGGCCCTGATGAACGATTTCGGCGCAGCCGTTATATTCTTTGCTGTTTTTCTCATAATTGCCTTCCTGCGCTCCGGGGATCTTGCCACCGTCGCCCTCAGCATTGCCGCGGCCGCCTTTGCCGGGATGCTGGCGCTGACCGTAAAGCCCCATATTGCGAGCCGCTTTTCCACCTGGGGCCATGCCTGGGAGGATCCCTACGGCGCGGGAATGCAGCAGGTGCTTACGATGTCCTACGCGGCCAGCGGCGGCCTGTTTGGCTTGGGTGCGGGAAATGGGAACCTGAAAAATGTAGTGTTCGCAAATACGGATTTGGTGTTTGGCATTATTTGCGAGGAGCTTGGGCTTTTCGTGGGGCTTTGTGCCATCGGTGCGCTGGTGATTTTGGGTCTGTTTGTGATTAAGTCCGCTGCCAGCGGGCGAAGTACCTTTTATGTGATCGCGGCCGGAGCCGCCGTTACCTTCCTGTTCGTGCAGATGCTCTTGAATGTGCTCGGCTCCATGGATATCCTGCCCTTTACCGGCGTCACCTTTCCCTTTGTCTCGAAGGGCGGCTCCAGCTTGCTCGCCTGCTGGTGCCTGCTCGCGTTTGTGAAAGCCGCAGACACCCGTCAGAGCGCCAGCATCGCGATCCGGCTGCCCTGGCGCTTTCGGCAGGCCGGGCGGGACGATTACGCGGATCCGGATGAGCCGGACGAGGACGAAGGGGAGGAAGTCTCGGAAAGCTGGGAGGAAGCGGTCGATGCCGGTGATTGGGACGACGGCGCGCCCTATGGAGACATGGCCGGGAATGAAGAATATAAAGCCGCGCCGGAAGATTGCCGGGACGATCCGGAAATTGACCCGCGCTATTTTGAAGACGAATGGGACTAGTTTATGAAAAAGGTTAAGCGACGCACCTACTGCCTGTTTCTGCTGATCGCGGCAATCGGACTTGGCACCCTGGTTTATATCGTCCGTTACATCACAAAGGGGGCGGACTGGGTCACCTTTCCCGCCAATCAGAATGTTTACACAAACGGAATGCTGACGGCGGGTACGGTTTATGACAGAAACGGCCTGCTTTTGGCGTCTGCCTCCGGTGCGGAAAAAAGCTATGCGGACGACCGGACCGTCCGCCTCGCGACGCTTCATGTTACGGGCGATTATGCCGGAAGTATCGGGACAGGCGCACTCAGCGTTTTCGCGGACAAGCTGCTCGGCTACAATTTGCTGACCGGCGTCTATTCCTTCGGCGGAAAAGGGAACAGCGTGTACCTGACCATCGACGCGGCCTTGAACGCCGTAGCCTACGATGCCCTGGCAGGCCGAAACGGCACCGTGGCCGTCTATAACTATAAAACGGGAGAAATATTGGTAAATGTCAGCGCGCCCGCCTATGACCCGGCGGATAAGCCGGAAATTTCCGACGATGATCCCAGCTATGAAGGGGTGTATCTGAACCGGTTCTTGTCTTCGACCTATACGCCCGGCTCGGTTTTTAAGCTGGTTTCGGCGGTCGCCGCCATCGAAACCCTGCCGGACGCGTATGACCGGACCTATATCTGCACCGGGCGCGGGATTGTGGGGGGCGGAACGGTGACCTGTACGGGCACCCACGGGGAAATCGCCCTGGACGAGGCGCTGGCTGAGTCCTGCAACCTCTATTTTGCCCAGCTGTCGCTGGATTTAGGCGGCACGGTTTTGGCGCGCTACGCCCGGGAGATGGGGCTTACCACGTCCCAACGCATCGACGGCATCGCGACAGCCGCCGGAAACTTCACTGTGGCGGAGCCCGGGACGGTGGCTCTGGCCTGGTCTGGGATCGGCCAGTATGAAGATTTGGTGAATCCCGCCGCCATGCTGACCCTGATGGGGGCGGTTGCAAACGGAGGAACACCGGCGGCGCCCCGGTTTCTCCTGAAAGTCACCTCGGGGCTTGGCCTTGCAACAGGGGCTTCGAAAACCACCGGGGAACAGCTGCTTAATCCGGACACGGCCGACGCGCTAAAAAGCCTGATGCGGGGGAATGTTCGCTATGGCTATGGGGACGCGGCCTTTCCCGGGCTCACCGTCTGCGCCAAGACCGGGACGGCGGAGGTGGGAGACGGCGGCGCGCCCCATGCTTGGATTGTGGGCTTTTTGGACGATGAAGCGTATCCGCTGGCCTTTGTTGTTGTCGCGGAGCATGGTGGCTCCGGGCTGTCCGTTGCCGGGAAGATTGCGAATACGGTGCTGCAGGCGGCGGTGAATTCATGAGAAAAACGGAGGTAATTGGGGGTTTATTGTGGGAATCAATGAGACGAATCGAAAAACGAACATTTTACAAGAACAAGCGGAGCGATTAAAAAGAACCGGGCGCTTAACAGAACATTGGGAACACTTTAAAGCCGTGTGGGCAGGGTTTTGGGCGCGTCACGAGGGCCGGATTAAGCCGATTTTGAGCGGGGCGCTTTTTCCCGCGATGATCCTGTATTTTGAGCTCGTTCTGCGGATCGCCTGCCGGGAGGAATTTTGGAGCCGGGGGCTTATTTATGTGCTGGTATTTTCCATCGGAAGCGGGCTGCTTCTTAACCTGCTGTGCAGCTTCCGCAATGAACAGGTGAATCGGAGGATCTCCCTTTGCCTGACCTTATTTTTGACGCTGCTGTTCATTGTACATGCCGTCTATTATACGGTTTTTAAAACCTATTTGACCATCTCCATCACGGCGGTTGCGGGGGAGGCGATGTCGAGCTTCTGGATCGAGGTGGTCATTGGCATTTGGAAAACACTGCCGACGATCCTGCTGATGCTGATCCCAATTGCGCTGCTTTTTTTTAAGGGGAAGGGGCTGGAACGATTCATTCACACCCGTCGGAGGGTCGTTGCCGCTTTGGGGAGCGGCCTGCTTCTGAGCGCCATAGCGATTGTATCGATTCTGCTTTCCAATACCGGCGTCCTGCCGCTGCGCTCCATCTACCGGGAGAGCTTTGTTATGGATCTTGCGGTGCCGGACTTCGGCCTGGTGACCAGCACCCGGCTGGATTTGCGATACACCCTTTTTGGGCGGCCGGAGGTCAAGGTGGAGCTGCCGCCGGAGGAGGAATACCTGGCGGAGGCATTACCGCCGTACGCATTGGAAACGGAACGCGTACAGGTGACGGAGCAGCCCCCGGATTATCCCGACAATGTGCTGGATATCGACTTCGACGCGCTGATGGCCCGGGAAACGGACGAAACGCTTCTGGATATGCACACCCATTTCAGCACCCTCCCGCCTACGCAGCAAAACGAATATACCGGCCTGTTCGCGGGCAAAAACTTGATTTGGCTGGTGGGGGAGGCGTTTTCCTCTCTGGCGGTTGACGAAACGCTTACGCCGACGCTGTATAAGCTGGCGGGCGAGGGCTTTGTATTTTCAAATTTCTACAACCCGGATACCGGTTTTTCCACCACCGGCGGGGAGTTTTTAACGTTGACCTCGCTACTGCCCGCCGACATTACGGCCTTTTTGAAAACGGCGGATAACGAGATGCCCTTCGGATTTGGAACCATGTTCTCAAAGCTGGGCTATACCGCCAGGGCCTATCATAACCATACATACACCTACTATGGCCGGGAAAAAACGCATCCCAACCTGGGCTATGAATACAAGGGCGTAGGCAACGGACTGGAGATGACGCCCACCTGGCCGGAATCGGATTTGGAAATGATGGCGCTTTCCGTGCCGGATTACATTAACGACGAGGCGTTCCATGTCTATTACATGACGGTCAGCGGGCACATGAATTACAGCTTTGTGGGCAATCAAATGTCCGCAAAGCATCAGGAGGCGGTGGAGGGCCTGCCCTATACGGACGCGGGCAAGGCCTATATCGCCTGCAATATGGAATTGGATCTTGCGCTGGAATACCTGATTGAGCAGTTGGATCAGGCCGGAATTCTGGAGGATACGGTCATTGCCCTGTCCGGTGACCACTATCCCTACGGCCTGGAAAGCGAGGATATTGAGGGGATTCTGGGCCACGAGATGGAGGATCCGGCCTTTGATATCTACCACAGCACCTTAATCCTGTGGAACGCGGGAATGGCGGAGCCGGTTCAGGTGAATAAATATTGCTCCAGCTTGGACGTCATGCCCACCCTGGCGAACCTGTTCGGACTGGACTATGACTCCCGGCTGATTATGGGGACGGACATCCTTTCGAACGCTGATCCGCTGGTGATTTTTGCTAACAACAGCTGGATATCCCAGGTGGGGAAATACAACGCGCGGACGGATACCTTTACGCTCCATCCAGGCGCCCGGGCTGGGGAGGAGTATGCCCAGAGCATTATGAGCATCGTATATGCAAAGGTTAATTATTCCAAAAAAATTGTGGATAAGGACTATTACAGCATTGTATTGCCCGATGACAGGCAAGGAGAAGCCAGTGATTGACATGCAAGTAATCGGCCTGGTAAAGGCCTTTGAGGTGGGGAAAAACATTCTGGACGGCCTGACCTTTGAGGTGCGGGCCGGGGAGCGCGTCGGCCTGCTGGGAAAAAACGGCGCGGGAAAAACGACGCTGTTTCGGATCCTGACGGGTCAGCTGCGGGCGGATGAGGGTGAGGCGCTGATTCCGCCCGGCAAGCGGGTTGGCCTGATCTCTCAAATCCCGGTCTATCCGGAGGCTTATACCGGGGAAGATGTGCTGAAGGACGCCCAGCGGGAGCAATACGCCCTGCAGAGAGAGCTCCGGGAATTAGAAGCACGGATGACGGGCGAGGCGGGCGGCGCGCTTCTTATCCGCTACGATCAGGCCCTGACCCGGTTCGAGACCCTGGACGGCTACGCAATAGATCGGAACCGGGATAAGATTGCGGCGGGGCTGGGAATTTCGGAGCGTATGCGGAGCCAGCCGTTTCAGACCCTTTCCGGCGGTGAAAAGACCCGAATGAACCTTGCCCGCCTTATTTTGGAAAATACGGATATTTTGCTCCTGGACGAGCCGACCAATCATCTGGATATGCGGGCCGTCCAGTGGCTGGAAACGTACCTGCAGGGATTCCGAGGGACTGTCCTGGCTATTTCCCATGACCGGTATTTTCTTGACGCGGTGGCCACCCGCTGTATTGAGCTTGTACATGGGAGGGCGGCGTTTTATACCGGCGGCTACAGCGATTATGTGGTGGAAAAGCAGCGCCGTCTCGAAGAAGCCCAGCGGAAATATGAAAAACAGCAGGCGGAAACGAAGCGGCTGACCCAGGCGGCGGACCGGCTGGCTCAATGGGGAACCGGGAACAAGAAGCTGATGCAAAAATCCCATGCGATCCGTTCTCGGATTGAACGGATGGAGAAGGCGGAGCGGCCGGATCGGGAGAAAACGCTCCGAGGTGCTTTTGCGGAAAAGGACTTTTTCGGTGACGAGCTGCTGACGGTTCGCGGCCTTTCAAAGGCCTATGCGGGCAAGACGCTGTTCCGGGACGTTTCCCTCACGGTGACCGGTGGCGAACGCATTGCGCTCGTTGGAGACAACGGGACGGGAAAATCTACCTTCATTCGGTTACTCGTCGGAGAGGAACGGCCGGACAGCGGCACCATAAAGCGGGGCCCTGCCGTGAAATTGGCGTATCTGCCACAGCTTATCAGATTTGAGGACCCTTCCAGAAGCATGCTGGACGTGATGCTCTACGAGGCCGGCTGTACCCATCAGTCCGCCAGAGACCGGCTGGGCGCGTTTCAATTCCGCGGTGAGGATGTGTTTACCCCTGTTTCCCAGCTTTCGGGCGGGGAGCAGAGTCGCCTGCGCCTGTGCGTCCTGATGCAGGAGGCGGTAAATTTCCTGATACTGGACGAGCCTACGAATCATTTGGATATTGCCGCCCGGGAATGGGTGGAGACGGTGCTGGAGGACTATGACGAGGCGCTGCTGTTCGTTTCTCACGACCGGTACTTTATTAACCGGTTTGCCACCCGAATCTGGGCGCTGCGGGACGGTTCTATCCATGATTTTCGAGGGAGCTTTTCCGCCTATCTCAAGGCTTGCGAAAACGACGCCCGTCAGGTCAGGGAGGATAAGACCGCCGCTCCGAAGGAACGAAAGAGAAAGAAAGACGGGCCGGAAAAGCAGATTGCCCGTCTGGAACGTGAGATCGCGCAGCTGGAAGAAAAAAACGCCGCATTGGATGCGGCGATTGAAGCAAATGCCAGCGATTACACGAAGCTGATGGAACTGAACGAGGAAAAGCAGGCCCTGGAGCCGTGTTTGGACGGCTTGTACGAGCAATGGGAAACGCTTGCGGCGCAAATGGAACAGCGCTAAGCGTACGGAGGCTGTAAGGTGAAAGAACAAGTATCAATCCGTCCCTGGCGGCTTGCCGACGCGTCGGACCTTGCCGCCGTTTGCAACAACCAAAAGGTACAAGACAATCTCCGAGACGGTCTGCCGTTTCCGTACACCAAGGCTGATGCGGCGTGGTATATCAATGCCTGCCTGGGCGCCGAACCGGATACGCAGTATGGGTTCGCCATTTTGCGCAACGACAGGGCGATCGGTTCGATTTGCGTGTTCCGCAAGGATAATATACACCGCCTGACCGGGGAGCTTGGCTACTACATCGGTGCGCAACATTGGGGCAATGGGTACGCCACCGAGGCCGTACGGCAGATTTGCCGACATATCTTTGAAAATACAGACATTGTAAGAATCTTCGCGGAGCCGTTCGCCAGCAACGTCGCATCCTGCCGCGTGCTTGAAAAAGCAGGGTTTGCATGCGAAGGGACCTTGCGCGCTAATGCTGTTAAAAAAGGCCGGATAGTGGATATGCGTATGTGGGCATTGGTAAAAGGAGATAAAGAAAATTGAAATCCGAGCTTGAACAAATACCGGGCATTGGAGAGAATATGGCACAGCACTTAACAAATGCGGGATACCCCACCCTTGACGCGCTCAAAGGGAAAGACCCGGAGAAAATTTATTTGGATGATTGCATTTACCAAGGCTGTGCGGTGGACAGGTGCGCATTGTATGCGTATCGCCTGGCGGTGTGCTACGCGGACAATGACGGTGTTCTGCCGCCGGACAAGCAAAACTGGTGGAATTGGAAGGACTAAAAGTATAACGGCTCTAAAAACACCGTATCCATTAAAGTATTGCGGCTGTAGGCTTTCCGCGATTCGAGATGTTCACGTGACACTTCCCGTTTTGCTTCGCCGAAGCGCTGGAAGTGGATGATCTCCCGCTGGCGGAGAAAGCGGATGGCGTTATTTACGTCCGGATCGTCGCTGAGCCGCAGGATGTTGTCATAGGTGGTGCGGGCCTTTTGCTCTGCTGCCAGATCCTCCGTTAGATCGGTAATCACATCGCCCTTCACGGCAATTCCCCCCGCCGACCACGGGACGCCGGAAGCGGCTTGCGGATAGATTCCAGCGGTGTGGTCAACAAAGTAGGCATCCATGCCCGCATTTTTGATTTCATCCATTGTCATGTCCCGCGTGAGCTGGTGGACTATCGTCGCGACCATTTCGAAATGTCCCAATTCTTCTGTACCTAGAAACGCAGCGGAAATGTTCCACATTAATATATATGGGGACAAGCATGATTCTGTTGGCTTGTGGATACATGGTTTTTCGACTTATGACAAAATGCAAAAGTGGGGTGAGGATTCAAAAGTTGAAAGTGACGAAAATCCTTATTCTCCCATAAAAGAGTAGAAAGAGTAAGCGGCTTTTTTGTCTACAGTCTGAACAGGGCGGCAAGCGCCGCCCTGTTTTTTGGGTTTGGGGTTATACAAAAATATCTGTATTTCCTCATCATTGGAAACGAGGGCGAAGATAATCTTTCTAACCACGCAGCTATGAAAACCTTCATGCTTGCGGTTAAATGCCTATACTCAGTCTGCTTTACCTATAGAAATAAAGCCTGCGCTTTTAATTGCGGCTATACCATTATCAGATTCAAGCCAACGGATTACCTCTTTAATGTCAGCATTCTCTGACATATCATTTCGTATCACGGCGTAGTAAGCATCGGCAAGCGGATATGTGCCATCAGAAATGCTCTGCTTGGTCGGCTCAATACCATCCAACGAAAGTATGCGCAATCTTTCGCCAATTCCAGTAATTTCTGTAATATTTTCCAAATATGAATACAAAGTATACCCTAACGCATAGCTGTCAGTAGGCTCCCCATTCAAGCCGCCATTGTGATAAAAGGCAACTAACTCAAGCATTCCTTCCATTGTAAGTTCGACATAATTTTCTTGAATAGAGGCGTGCATTTTTTCATTATTTAGAACAAGGTTGTCCATTTGAGATTGACTTCCGCTATCCGCATTTCGGCAAATCGGGATAAGCTCGCGGTCAGGGCCTCCTAGCTCATTCCAATTCTTTATTCCATAGTTCAAATAGATTTCCCGAACCTGTTCCAATGTGATATTCGTTGCTGTGTTTTCTTCGGGCGTAATAAATATAAGAGCTTCTGCCGCAATTGGGATAAAATCCAACTGAACACCTTTTTGCTCAGCTAATGCAATGATATCTGAGGATGCGTATGGAACGATGATCAAATCAATTTCGCCTTCTATCAGCTTTTCGTAAGACGGTACTGTTTTTGATGCAACTTCAGGATAATTATTTCCGTCGGGGTATATTACGTTATATATCGCCTGCACAATCGGAAGCGTAGATGTAGAGCCGTCAATTTTAAGGCGGTTTTCATTTTTTGATTCACTTGTTGGAATCGTGACGGACGGTTCAGTTGGCGGGAGATCAATCGTACTGTTGCTACATGATATAGTCAACGCCAATAAAATAGAAACCAATACTAAGCTATAACAGTTTTTCATGTTCCTCTTTCTCCTCGCATATCTTAATAAATTTACTATTAATAAATTTACTATTTTAACTGCTTGCCAGCAATTATTCATAGCTAATAATTTTACCGCGCCCGATCGCTTAAAGTCGGATCGATATACGAGAATTATACCATACGCCCAAGAAAATATCCATACCTTGAACCAAAAGTGTTCAAGGTATTTTTTATATACTCAAAAATCTCAAACATAGGAGGTGTTGTTTTGGCAGTAGGTCCATTGACCGCCAAGCTATTAGCGCAGGCGGCCATCAATGCGGCGACCAACAAGGAAACACGGCGCAGGACGCTGACGATTAAGAAGATGGTGGGTAATTTCGTCTTAAAGCAATTCGTCCTCCAGCAGGGCCGCTGTTTCTACCGATAGTGCCTTCGTGATCTACTGTGCTGGTCGTGACGCGATTCCTCTGCCTTGTGTCTGTTGATTTTGTGAATTTGCTCTTTTAGAGTACCAAAGCCAATATTTTGTCATTATTTCGCATAATCATACACTATAACAAAGAAGTTCTGCAATTTTAACTTCTTCATTCAACGATCCAGACTGGAACGCATGCATATTGCATAAAATATATTTATAGATAATT
>Ga0153972_1000131_pt1 | contig 21386 bp, 19 predicted proteins | sample TSGA056MetaG_FD_104732 | JGI IMG/M metagenome (GOLD analysis project Ga0153972, IMG submission 104732) | Attine ant fungus gardens microbial communities from Georgia, USA - TSGA056 MetaG | ecosystem: Host-associated > Fungi > Mycelium > Unclassified | place: USA: Georgia, George L Smith State...
ACGGCATCAATGAATACGCCAAGCACAACGCTTACAATACCGTGCTGAGCAACCTGCGGCTGATGAGCAAATCGACAACAGCCGCAACGGGTACAGCGAAAAGACGGTGCGCAGCAGCTTCGGAGATATCGAGCTGTCGGTTCCCCGTGACCGCAAGGGGGACTATGAGGGGTATTATCCATTCTCAGCTTGAGATATATTTCGGCGACAGGACTGCCCTGTAGCAGACTCGACCCTTGACACGCCCGACCAACCCCGCTATCATGTAGCCAAGGCGGTAAGCCGTACTACGCCGCACCGCCCTGCTAAATATTTTCGCTCTATTTTGCGCCATTTGGAGAATACACAAAACGATATCATGCTTGTTGCTCTTGGCATCTCTTCGTTCTTTACAACGTGAGATGATTCACAACATTTGGTTTTATGCCCAAAGAACATAAATTACACAAAAAGAAGCCAGCTTTATAAAATCAATGAGATTACAGGCAATCAAAACTATTATTTTTACAAAAACTACATTTGAAGCCATGAAATTTTTAGTTTATAATATAGGCGTTAGTCTAAATACATTTACTTGTTCAATATGTCTATATTGCGTTCTGAAGTAAAAAATCGAGATAACACGCTTATTGGAGAATACTAAGTAGTAAGTTTTCACAAAGTATACGTATATATCGGTTTAGTCGATGGTTATCAGAAATGGCAGGGGATGAATGAAGCAAATACAAGTAACCTTACTTTCTATTTTAAAAAATACTACTGGTTGGATGACCTCCATAGAGCTCTCCGGCGCAACAGGGTTGTCTGTTCGAACTGTAAAAATGCATGTAAAACAACTCAACCAGGTCTACCCCAACCTAATTGCTTCCTCCCAGAAAGGGTATAAGCTCAATGCTGCCGTTTATGAAGAAAACTTATGCATTCTGCAGGGGGAGGATACGCATTACAATTCGCAGGAGCGGGTAAAATATATGCTAAAGGCTATTTTGCTCAGTCATTCTGCGGTTCTGTTGGATGCAAACAATTTTGCCGAAGAATTGGGAGTCAGTTCCAGCACCATACAAAACGACCTGCGTGCTATGAGAGTTTTGCTGTCGGAGTATGAACTGCACCTTGTGACCCAAAAGCAAAACTTGTATATCGAAGGAGAAGAGTATAAAATCCGCCGACTGATGAACAGCGTTCTGCTGGGCGAAATTCAGGAAGGCGTTCGGGATATCGATGCACTAAAAAAGGTTTTTCCCGAATACGAACTGGAAAAGCTTCAGCTGGAAATTAAATCTCTGACACAAGCCCATCAAATCTCTTATAGTGACACCTCTCTATTTTTCCTGACGCTGCATGTGGTGGTTGTATTGAACCGCCTGGAAAGTAACGCCTATATCCAAATTCCCAAAGAGGTTCGCATGAAAGATTTTACAGCGGCGGGTGTCCTTGTGCGGTCTTTAGTAAAATATCTGGCCCATGAATACAATATCCAATTCCCCAGCAGTGAAATTGATGAATTGACTACATTATTTTCCAGCTATCAGCTTGTGCCCAGCCGGTATACCAACGATTCTATCTCAACTCTGGTGCAAAATATTCTGGATCAGACTTCTGCCATCTATTTGATTGATTTAAGGGATAGTGAGTGTGTAAAAATCCTGTCTGCTTATATCCAGAATTTTAATCTACAAACAAGACAAGCCTCCGTTACGAAAAAGCCGCTCACCGATATGATCAAGAAAAAGTGCCCGTTTATTTATGAAATTGCGATCTTTATTTTCACCCAGTTCCAACATCAGATGAATATTGTGGGTAACGATGACGACATTGCACTGTTGGCTATACACCTCGGCAATATCATGGAGCGCAAAAAAGAAAAAAATAAGCTGCTGTGTTATTTTGTATCCAAGGAATATACCCAGTTTGGTGAGGAATTTTGTCAAAAAGCCGGTATGCTTTATGGGAACGCGATTACCCTGGAGCATTACCCCTCTTTTAGCAAGCTCCCCAAAAAGCGGGCGGCGCTGCTCATCAGCCCCGTTACCTGCTGGAGCGATTATCCTGCTGACCACTTCCTCCAGGTTATCCCCTTTGTAAATGAAAAGGATATGATCACACTGGGCAGTAAAATCAATGAAATCCAGACGCTGTATAAAAGCCAGAGCCTCAAAAAACGGCTGGAACAGCTGTTTGCTGAAAAACTTTTCTGTACTGGCACATCTTTCGAAACCCATGTTGAAGCTATTGACCACATTGTTTCTATTATGGCTCAAAATGGATATGTCGAATCCAGTCATTTCCAAGAGGTGCTGGAACGAGAAAAGCTATCAAGCACCGCTTTTGGCAAAGTAGCCATCCCGCATTCTCTAAAAATGGATGCCATGAAGACAGGTGTTTATGTCCTGATCCAGAAAAGCGGAATCAAGTGGGGTGAAAATCAGGTGCAAATTGTACTGCTTCTAACAGTAAACAAAATCCAGCGCCGGGATATTCAGGATATCATGGAGTGCATTGCTGATATGATGACCGATGAAAAGGTGGTGCAGCGAATTCTTGACGTGCATAATTATCAAGAATTTATGGGCATTATGTACAAATATTTATCTTAACTTTTATTATAAATATCATTAAAAGCATGCACCGTCATAGTGCATGCTTTTGTTTGACCGATCTAAGAATTTTTTGTTTAATATTATTAATAATACTATGAAGGAGGGATAGAAATGAATGCTATTAAAATTATGTTGGCCTGCGGAACCGGCCAAAGCAGCGGATTTATGGCAAGTAGTATGCGTCGGGCAGCCAAAAAGCTTGGCGTGGACGCGGAAATCCATGCACGCAGCGATGCGGAGATCGATGATAATCTGAACCAAATTGACGTGCTTCTTCTCGGACCCCACTTGAAATATATGGAGGGCGAGGTAAAAGCAAGGGCACAGTCCAGCAAAGTCCAGGTTGCCGTCATTCCCCAGGAGGTTTATGGTACCCTAGATGGGGCGAAGGCTATTGAGGTCGTTTTGGAACTGCTCAATAAATAAGGGAGCGTACTGCGTAAATAAATTCACGCTAACAAGGTTTGAATTAAATAACCTGCTGATCATTTCACAGGCGACAGGTGGTTGGCGGATGTGATTCATAACTATTTGTGTCGCCTGAGAAATGGCAGGTTAATATGAATAAATTCATTGACTGGTTAAGCAATCATTTTGCACCAAAAATTCAAAAAATCACTAACAATACATGGATTCAATCGGTACAAAACGCGATTCTCACATCTTTGCCCATGATTTTGGTGAGTTCGCTGATTTCAATGGTTTCACTATTGAACAATTTTTTCCCCATGCCGGATCTATCCCCCATCGGCTCTTTCTCCTTTGGTATTTTTGGAATCTGTGTGGCTTTCCTGATGCCATACTATTACCTGGAAAAAAAGAAGATGAACAACCAGAAGCTGATTGCCGGACTTGCTTCAGTGGGCGTCTTTTTATTGCTGCTTAATATGGATTTTACCGATAATGGTGTTCTTTTTGACTTTTCCAAGCTGGGCGCCGGCGGTATGCCCGTCTCTCTACTTGCGGGCTCTCTCACGGTGATTATGTTTATGCTGTTTAAAAAGCTTGCCATAATCAAAGAGGATTCTCCTATACCTGAGTTTATTGCCAACTGGTTCAACAGCATGCTGCCCATTACGGTCATGCTGCTGAGTTCTTGGATTGCTGTATATATGCTCAAATTAGATGTGTTTGCGATGATCCTGCAGGTATTCGATCCTCTAAAATCCATTGCCCAGACCTTACCTGGCTTTATCCTTGTTTGTTTTATTCCGATTTTCCTGTATTCCCTGGGTATCAGCAGTTGGGTTGTGGCCCCAATCACCTGGACGATCTGTCTGGGCGCCATTGCGGAAAACTCCGCCGCCTTTGCCGCGGGCGAAGTTGTCTCCAACATTACGACCTTTGAAGTAATCTATTCCGGTTGGCTGACAATTGGCGGGCAGGGCGCTACATTGATTCTGAACATCTTCATGCTGTTGTCCCTTTCAAAGCGGATCAAGGCAATTGGCCGGGCAACTATTGTGCCCTCCATCTTTAACATCAACGAGCCTCTGGTGTTCGGCGCCCCCATTTCATGGAATCCGCTTTTGATGATACCTATGTGGCTCAACGGCATTATCCCTTCCGCGATTGTTTACCTCACACTGAAGGCCGGCTGGGTAACTATCCCGCATGAGGTGTTTGGTATTTACAACTTACCCTTTCCCATCTGCACATACCTGGTAAATCAGGACCTTCGGGGATTGGTTCTGTTTGCAGTGGTGGTGGTTGTAGCCGCAGTTATCTGGTACCCATTCTTTAAAGCATACGAAAAGCAGGTTCTGGCGGAGGAAGCAATAGTGAAAGCTTCCGAAGTATAAAAATATAAAGGCTGCTGGGTGCAGGTTTGCGCCTCGCCCAGCAGAATATGGGAGTTGAGTTAGTATGGATCAACAATCCGAAATGCTGCAAACAGTCGCCATGCAAATGATTATCATTGTGGGCGACGCAAAAACCGCCCTGTCTAAAGGGCTGGATGCCATGACAGAATTAGATTTCCAAAAGGCAGACGAACTGCTTGAAGAGGCCCAGCGTGCAATCTGGAAAGCCCACCAAACTCAGACGGACATCATCCAGCAGGAAGCAGACGGAGGCGGTATGCCCTACTCCATGCTGCTCTGTCACGCCCAAGATACACTGATGGTAACCCGCAGCGAATTGTTTATGGCCCAAAAGCTATTAAAGCTCGGGGAAAGTATCGAAGATCGCATTAGTAAGCTAGAGAGGATGAATGATTAAAGTGAGAGAATGTATAAAAGGATTCCCCCAAGGCTTTCTTTGGGGAGGCGCCTCTGCTGCCAATCAGTGCGAGGGCGCCTTTGGGGTGGACGGAAAGGGGCTTAGTCTCACGGATTTACATCCTTATACCAAAAATCTGGATCGAACGAAGCTGGATTTCAACCACATGACCAAAAAGCGGTTGGAAGAGATTATGGCCGATGAAAACCTGTGGTTTCCCAAAAGGCAGGGAGTAAATTTCTATTACCGTTACAAGGAATACCTGGCGCTACTGGCGGAGATGGGGTTTTCCACCTTTCGGCTCTCTATTTCCTGGACTAGAATTTTTCCAATGGGCGATGAGGCTGAACCCAATGAGGCGGGGCTTCGGTTCTATGATGCGCTTTTTGACGAAATGAAACGGCTTAACATAGAGCCAATCGTCACCATCAGCCACTATGATATGCCCATTCATCTTTCGCTCAAATACAATGGCTGGTACGATAGAAAGTGCATCGATTTTTTCACAAAATATGCGAAAGTGCTCCTGGAGCGGTATAAGGGCAAGGTGAAATACTGGATCGTCATCAACCAAATCAATTTAATCCAATATGAATGCTATGGTTCTCTGGGTATCCTCAGCGATACGGTGCAGAATTATCCCCAGGCGCAGTTCCAGGCAATCCACCACCAATTTGTTGCCTGTGCCAAAGTGATAGAAGCCGCCCGATCCATAAGCCCAGATTACCATATGGGCACTATGATCGCCGATTGCACCCTATATCCCTATTCCTGTAAGCCTGAGGATGTCACCCTTGCTTTAAAGCGCAATAGAATGCAGTATTTTTTCACAGACGTGCAATTTCGTGGTGAATATCCCATGTATGCTCTCCAGTATTTTGAAAAAGAGGGTATCCAACTTGCTGTCCAGCTGGAGGATGAAGCACTGATAGGCAAATATGCGCCGGACTTTCTCTGCATCAGCTATTATTACTCATACTGCCTGGATGCTTCCAAAAACACTATGGATGCCGCCAGCACCACAAAAAATCCCTATTTGGAAGCAAATGAATGGGGCTGGTCCATTAATCCAGCCGGTCTCTATTCTTCGGTCAGTCAATACTGGGACCGTTACCAGGTTCCTCTTATGATAGGGGAAAACGGCTTCGGATATGTGGACGTGCTGGAAAAGGATGGCTCTGTGCATGACGATTACCGCATCCATTATTTGCGTGGGCACATCGAAGCCCTCAAACAGGCTGTCTGCGATGGTGCAGAACTGTTTGCCTATTGCTCATGGGCGCCCTTTGACATGATCAGCGCCGGCACTTCTGAAATGAGCAAGCGCTATGGCTACATCTATGTGGATTATGACGATTTAGGAAACGGAAGCGGCAAGCTTTATAAAAAGGACAGTTTTGCGTGGTACCAGAAAGTGATCCGAAGCAATGGAGAAATCCTGTAGCCCACGCAGTAAGATGCTATAACCTTATACGAATTTTAACGAATTATTTCGGAGGCTGCTGAATGATTAGCAAAACACTTGTAATAACAAACCAAATTGGATTTCACGCAAGACCGGCTGCACTGCTGGTGGAAACAGCGAAAAAATATCTGTGCACCGCGACTATTTCCAAGGGAGAAGGTACAGCGGATATGCACTCGATGGTGGAGATCCTGCGTTTAAAGGCAAAGTTGGGCGACGAGGTTACAGTAACCATGGATGGCGACGGTGAAGAGGAAGCCATGAATGCGGTTGTGGAACTAATTCACGCAAAGTTTGGAGAAGAGTAACGTGACCTTGAAAGATATTACTTGCAATGGAATTGGAATCACCCATCATATCGCGATAGGCAGGGCTGTGGTGTTCCGCGAAGCTGCTCTGCCAGAGTTTCCTGAGCACTGTGCTGACAGGGAGGCAGAGTCTGCCCGCTTGCGCGACGCGATTTTTGCCAGCAAGGATCAACTGGCGCTGATTATCGGCAGCGCACAGGCTGAGCAGCGGGCGATTATAGAAAGCCAGCTCACTTTGATAGAGGATCCAGCCATTTATAACCAGGCTGCTGAAAGAATCAATCAGAAAGGCTTTAGCGCCGAAAAAGCCATTTATGATGTCTCCCAGGCGCTTTATGAAGAGTTTCGCTCTATGGATGATTCTCCCTATTTACAGGAGCGCGCGGCTGATGTTGAGGATGTGGGAAGGCGAATCCTCAACAGTTTGGCAGGAATTACCGAGATAGATTTATCCTCGCTGAAAGAAAACACCATCCTGATTGGATCGAATTTTTCTCCCAGTCAAACTGCTCGTTTGGATAAAAATAAGGTGCTGGCGCTGGTCACCGAAAATGGCGGCAAAACCAGCCACACCGCAATTATGGCCAAATCCATGGGAATTGCTGCTGTTGTTGGATGCCATGGGATTTTGGAGCAGGTACAAAGTGGAGATAATGTCATTGTGGATGGGGCTGATGGGGTGGTTATTGTCCATCCCCAGGAGCATACACAAAACCACTATGTCCAAAAGTTAAAAGTGCTTAAGCAGGCGCGGGAAAAAGCTGATGATATGAAATTTAAAAAGCTGTACAGACTCGACGGTTCTCCTCTTTTGGTTGCTGCCAACATTGGGACCGTGGAGGATGCCAAAACAGCCCTCGCAAATGGTGCCGATGGCATTGGACTGTTCCGGACTGAATTTTTATTTATGGATCGCTGCAGCATGCCCACCGAAGAGGAGCAGTATCAGGCATATTATCAGGTTGCCGAAATGTTCGGCGAGGCGCCGGTGCATATTCGCACATTGGATGTTGGCGGAGACAAAAGTCTGCCCTATCTCGAAATGCCTGGGGAAGAAAACCCCTATCTTGGTGTGAGAGCCATTCGCCTGTGCTTACAAAAGCAGGAGCTTTTTAAAACACAGCTTCGGGCAATACTGCGCGCCTCGGCCCATGGCAATCTGATGGTGATGTTTCCTATGATCGGTTCCCTAGGGGAGCTCCGCGATGCTAAGCAGCTGCTTGCGGAATGTGTCCAAGAACTGCTTGCCCAAAATATCCCTTGCAATCCCCAGATTCCTGTAGGGATGATGGTTGAGCTTCCAGCCTCCTCCATTATGGCCGATGAATTTGCCCGGCAGGTAGATTTTTTCAGTATCGGCACAAACGATCTGACACAGTATACCTTGGCGGTGGATCGGGGCAATCTTGACCTACAGGAGCTGTATGACCCTCTGCACCCGGCGGTACTGCAACTAATACAAACTACCATCAATGCTGCAAAGCGGAATGGCATCCCCTGCGGAGTCTGTGGCGAAATGGCTGGGGATAGACATGGAATTGAACGCCTTTTTGCATACGGATTGAACGAATTTTCCGTAGGATGCGGAATGATTGCAGAAGTAAAGGACGCGATATCCCAGCTGCTGCTACGAGAGTGATTATATAGTGTCTCCTGAATAAATAGCAAAGCCGCATAAAAGCAGCATATTCCGCTGAAAAGAGATATCGAAGAAATGGCCGATGCCGGCACGGGACTGGGCTATGGCGTACAGCCAGATCATGATATTCTTCGCCGACAGGTTCGCGGCTTGACGCCGCATTGAGGGCCAGCCCTCAAACTCCCGAGGTTTATACGCCCTGGGCTTACCGGTGAAGTGGGAAACGGCGAACTTCATGCCCGCCGCTTCACCGTATAAGCCACGGCAAGCGTGTGGTCGCTCCTCAGCGTTGCCTCGTTTATGCCGCAATAAAAGATTCGTAAATTTTTGGATGATTATTCCATTTATACTAAAGCGTGTTCAGAACCGTATTTGAGCAAGGCCCTCTTTGAAAGGCGCATTTTATCAAGGTGCTACTCTCAAAAAGTTTTAGAAAAAACGACCTGGGCGATTGCTCAAATGTCGATCTTGACCAATGCCGCAATGTTACAAATGTATAATTCAGCTATACGGTGGATTTGATAACGGCGCAGCAGTAGATTGTGAACCGTTTTACTATTTATGTCCCGGACACAGCGAACAGCTTGTGCATGCGGCGGGTGAACACGAAAGTGGCGTACTGCCGGTGTTTTCTATGTGGAATCCGCATTTATCCACGGCAAACAAGCCGGAGGATTCCCCGTCCGCAATTTCCACCGTATTCATTTCATAATCAAAAATAATCTTCATACCTTTCGCAAGCGTTGCGTCATCATCCAACGGATGTACTGTTTCTAATGGGCGAAACATTTTCAGTTCGCCTGTTTCTGTCTGCACTGCGATTCTGTTATATGCCGCCGTGAGGCTCTTCACTCTGCCATCTGATGTGAAAGCAAGAGAATTTGTGTCCGCGTTTACGCCGACCGCTTCCGGGTCGTAAGCCGCAAGGGTTCCAATGGGCGTGTTTACCGAAACGGGTTCCTTCGGTTCCACCGATTCCAGCTCGCCCGACCCAAACAGCGAAAGCCCGTTTCTCACCCGGATTATACCAGAGTGTGTTCCGACATCAATTATTTCGTCCGGATACAGCGTTATACTGCGTATCGCCCCGTTTTTATAAAACGCCATTCCGTTCAGCATAGATATAAATTTGGCAAATCCTAAATCGAATGAAAACGGGATCGCCAATACCCTTTCTTCTTCCTCGCTCCAAAACCCGCTGATTTTTCCGTCCAGCGGAAAGAAACGGTGCAGTTCTCCCGTGTCGTAAAATGTAACCAATTCAGCGGGAAACTCTCCGATTGGTGTTTGAATTTCTTGTTGTTCATCTAATGCGACCGCTTTCACCATGCCGTTTTTGTGAAACTCCACGGAGTATTTATTCTTCCTGCGTGTCGTCTCGGTATAGGTGGGTACAAGCTCGCCGACGTGCGTAACCAACATGTTTTTTTCGGACAGCCGGATGCCTTCCAGTTCGCCTGTCGGATAGCGCGAATAAGCCTGGACGCCCGCAAATACGCCCGAATGAAGCTGTATTGTGTTATTTCCCAGAATCATAAAATTTTCCATTAACAGTTCCTCCTGATAATCGCGTATACGTTTCCATCCTTTGGCTGCGCATCGATTTGCAAGTTTCTTTCTTTTTCAATCCACGGCGGTACATGACGGCAGAGTAGATGAAGCTCTAAAAACGGCGTGCTCGCGAAAAAATCCATCAAGGCCTTTTTGGATGATACTTCGGGGCACTCGGCTTGAAGCAACACCAAGTCGAGAAAGTACATTCCATCCGTCCCTGTCGGAATGGGACGCGCTTCATTCACGATTTTTTCCTTAATATTCTGCTGTGCGCCGGCAGCCGCCACGTCTTCCGCCATACCGTCCAATACCTCACTGTTAATCGCTTCAACCTCAAAAATATTCAGCCCCGCACGATCAAAAACCGAAAACGCAATGCCGGAAAGCGCGCCTCCGGCCAAAATTTCGCAATCCGATATCATGGGCAGAAGCTCAGCCACAGCGGTACGCAAAGCTGCCGGTGAATCGGGTGAAATCGGCTCGAAAGATTCCTCTCGTTCTGCCCGCCAGCCTGATTCGTCCTTTTCGAAAATCAAGAATCTGTTTGCCGCAAAAAACGGACAGATGAAATCATCGTCTGACGTAAATACCGCTATCTTCAAGTCAACCACCTCTTAATATTGTAATAAATTCTTTTTGCGCGTATTCCGCATCCGCCGTAGTAATTCCCCAATCGAACAGACTCCCCGTTGCGCGAATTAATTTTACAAAATCACAGTTTCCTGTGCGTTCGCCAATGCCGAGCAGGGTCGTATCGGCATAGTCGCATCCGTTTTTGAGCGCCGACAGGGTGTTCGCCACCGCCATGCCTAAATCATTATGCGCGTGAATGCCAAGCCCTGCGTTCGCGCCAAGGTTTGCACCTAATTGGAGAAACGTCTCACCGCACACCGTCGGCGTGGCGACGCCCACGGTGTCCGCTAGCCGGAGGCGCGTTATTCCCAAGTCCGACAAAGCTTGCGTGAGCGTAAACATGAAGGTAATATCCGCGCGAAACGCGTCTTCAAACCCAATGGATATCTCCGCTTCGCTTGCCTCTAACAGTCCGATACAGGAATACAACTGTTTTACCACCCACGTTTTGTTCTTTCGCAGCTTGGAATAGATATGCACATACGAAACAGGCACGCTGATATGCACAATATCCGGCTTACAATCAATACAGTGACGTACATCGTCCACATTCAGCCGCGACCACACTGAAATTTTTGCGGTTCCTTTCCTCTCTATGATGCATCGGACCGTTTCTTTTTCATAAGAGTTACTTGACGGCACACCGGCCTCAATCTGCTCTACGCCCGCGTTTATCAAGGCATCCAAAATTTTCAGCTTTTGAGCTCGGGAAAATGATATGTCGGGGGACTGCTCACCATCGCGCAGTGTCGTGTCAACAATATGCTTGCGTGGTTTCATGCGCATGGCCTCCCTTTCATCATTCAAATCCCATAAAACTTAAACGGACGCGTCAAATTCACGCGTCAAGCTTATAAATTCCTCATCACAGATTGCTCTGTTTGCTTCAATGCTCTTCTTTTTCACCGCACTGAGCAGCTTTTGTATCTGTTTTGGCTCAATGGAAAGTCCTAATTCATCCAATTTCATGCGTATTGATTCCGTTCCGCTCTGCTTGCTAAGCGTGACTCTCCGCCTTTGTCCCACTGTTTCAGGTGGAAAAGGCTCGTAGCATTTCGGCTGTTTCATGATACCGTCGACATGAACCCCTGATTCAACGACAAAGATGTGATCGCCTAAAATCGGTTTGCTGTGCGGAAACGGCAGCCCTGTTATAGACTCTAACGCGCGGCGCATTCGGGGAAACTCCGGATAGCTTTTCCCCACCTTGCGAACCCGCTGCAGCTTCAAATACAAAATAACTTCTTCGGTCGAGGCAAATCCGCCAATCCCGCCGAAAGAGGTGACAACATCCGAACCGCCGGATAAAATCCATTCCGCCGTGATCGCCGTGGCACAATAAGCGCCGTTTGAGGGGCACATTTCAACAAATCCGCTGAACGGATCCCGGATTTGCTGAAATGCGCTTGTGTAGTTCTGGAGCAGCAAATTATCCAGACCACGAATACGAACAGATTTATATCCGCTGTACCGCGCGAAAGTGTACCGCTCATGGATGTCGTTCAATACAATTTCCGCACAAACATTATCGTCTGCGGTTTCTTGCGCATTACGGCATACGAAACGGTTGAAATCACGATAATCTGCCGCACGATTCGCGTTTTTCAGGCGCAGCACATATTTCCCGCCTTCCGGCAATTCGCCCATCAGCCGATACGCTTTTTCGGATACCTCAATCCAATCTACGCCAATTGTAGCGAGCAGCCGCGCAAAATCACGCAATTCTCCACCGCTGACATCAAATTTATCTAAACATGACAGTGTTCGGTCTGTTATGCGAATCATCGTATCGCCTCCCTGTATCTATATGCGGTACTTCTCCGCAGGAACGCCGCCCTCTAAATGTTCCTCGCAGATCGACTCCACCGCATCCTCGTCTAATAAGCCGTACCAAACGCCTTCGGGATAGACCACCGCAATCGGCCCCTTGTCGCATATGCCAAAGCAACCCGTGTTGGTCACAAGACAGTCTGCGGTCAAGTCTCTGCCCTCAATTTCTTCCATGAATTTCTGCACAATATTCACGCTGCCCTTTTGAAAGCAAAACCCCTTTTGCACACCATTAATACGGCAGCTTGTGCAAACAAAAATGTGGTACTTAGGTGTTACCATTGTTTTCACGCTCCTTTTTCAGCTTTGTCGTTTTTGCTTGCCGCCAAACGTACCGCCGTTTGCACGCGCTCATATGTAATTATAATGTCGATTCCGGCCTCTTTCAGCTTTTCTTTAGGTGTATGCCCGATTCTGAGCGCCAGCACAGCGGTACAGTCCGCAATCGTACGAAGCACGGAGGGCCATTTACTCTCCTTATCGTCGCAAGCGTCCGCTCCGGTACAATATTTGCTCACCTGCCGCCTTTCAACAAATCGTACATCCTGCCCATCGCTGTCGTAGATGTGGAACTCATCCGCATTACCAAAATGCAAATCTACAATCGCGCCGCTTTTGGTGGCGACCGCAAACCTTTGAACGTTCGCTTTTTTCGCCGAGGGCGGATGAATCAGCCGTTCATTCGCCGACAGGTCGTCGTCAAGCGTCCCCACAGCGTCCGCGCGGCATTGTCTGCAATGCATCATCTGCTTGATGTTCGCGCCGCATTCCTTGCGCAATCCGCCAAGCTCTTTGTTGTTCATTCGGTCAAGCTTTTCAAACGCCGAGCCTTCTACCGGGATATGCGGCATAATGTTGGCTATAAACGCACCCAATTCATGCGCCTTTTTCGTCACCTCAAAGATATGCGCGTCATTTACGCCTTTCAGCGCGACACAGTTCACCTTGCACACAATTCCATACTCCCGCAAAAGCCGTATCCCCGCCAGCTGGTTTGCCAGCAGAATGGCGGCGGCGGTCTGTCCGGTGTAACGGGTACCCATGTAGTCGATGTGCTTACATATTTTCGTGCCGATTTCCACGTCCACCGCATTTACCGTCACGGTTACATGGGATACGCCTAATCTATGCAGCTCGGCGGCATAAACAGGGAGCATCAGTCCGTTTGTGGACACGCAGAAGATGACATCCGGATCGTGCGCGCGAATTCGTTCCAACGTCTTTTTCGTCTGCTCAAAATTTGCCAAAGCGTCACCCGGTCCGGCAATCCCCACAACCTTTAAATTTTTCAGTTTTGCCTTATAATACACATACCGTTCAAACGCCTCGTCGGGCGACAAAACCTTCGCCACAACGCCCGGTCGGCTCTCATTGGGGCAATCGAACTTGCGGACACAGTAATTGCACTGTATGTTGCACTTTGGCGCAACCGGCAGATGAATCCGCGCGTTCTGGCAGGTGTGTTCGCCAAAGCAGGGATGCTCCGCCGTGCGCGTATCCGCTGTAAGCGGCTTCGCTTCCGGTAATTTCGTGGCGCCATGATACTTATCAAACAGCTCGCCGCGAAAGCTTGTTTCAGTCTTGGCCAGCATAGCGTTTGCCGATTGGTCTAAGATGGACAATGAACCGTCAAATCCCAATGTGCGCATGCGCTGCCCGCCTACATGGTCATGAATCGGGAACGCGGCGCGTATCAGCGGGATGCCCAGCTTATGCGCCACACGCCGTCCGTCGGAGCTTCCGATCATTAAGTTTACACCTAAATCCTTGCAATACTGTTCAATCGTTTCAAAGTCGCAGTCATCCGCAATTTTTGTACCGTCTACAAACTGCAAATCGGCACATTCCTTGATTTCGTCATCTAATGACGACAACTCCTTACATACTGAACCGGTAGCAACCAGAACGGGAACGATGCCGTTTTCACAGCACAAGCGCACCGTCGCTTTTACAAAATCAGGCTCGCCGAATATCGCCGCCCGCGCTTTCGCGCAGTATTTGTGGGAATCCACCATCGCGTCCAGATACCGTCCGCGTTCTTTTTCGATCGCTTCAGTCACATTGCCGCCCTGCTCACTCAAAACAGAAATTAAAGCATCCATCCCGCGAATGCCGCAGGGGAGTGAAAGCCGGATGTATGGCACGCCGAACTGTTCGTTCAGATATGCCGCGGGGGAATCGTCTTCACCTGTAAATTCCGAAAATTCTATTGTGAACTTCGCCCCCGCCATGCGCCCGACGTCCGCAATGGAAGTCCCGCCGGTTTTTAGCCGCTCATATACCCGCGCCGTCACGCCGTCTAAATTTTCGGAGAGGTCCGGGAGTAAAATCGCGTCGATCCCAATTTCGGCCAGGAATGATTTCAGCCAACGCGTGTCGGCGGGGGAAATCATCGGCGTAATAACGTTTACCTGACCGTTTGGCGTCGTGTCATGCTCCGCTTGCTCGATCACTGCGCGCAGGGCGCGAAAGAAGCCTTCATTCTGTGTTCCGGCGTAACCCGCCGAGGACACATTGACAATCTTCACGCCGATGTCCGGGTTTTGGTCGTGAAATTTCCCGATGATCGCCGCTGTGTCCTCTCCGATCGTCTCCGCCAAGCAAGTGGTACAAACGCCGACTACCTCCGGGTGGTACAGCTTGATTAAATTGTCCAGCCCCTTGAGCAGATTCGCCTCACCGCCAAATACCGTGCCTTGCTCGGTCAGGGATGAGGACGCAATGTCAACCGGCTCGTTATAATGTGTCGCCATATGGCGCCTTATGTATGTTGCGCACCCCTGCGAGCCGTGCAGGATAGACATGCAGCCGCGAATACCGTACAGCGCGGATACCGCGCCCATCGGCATACACATTTTGCAGGGGTTTACATTCAGATTTACCAAATTCACGCTCATACCGCCGTCTCCTCTCTGTCTAGAAACCGCCAGATCGGGCTGTTGATGGAAAGATTGATTTCCTTAATAAAATTTTCAATGCCTGCAAATCCCGCAAGGGGATGCTTGCGTTCGTGATTGTGGTCGCAAAAGGCGATGCCCAGCTTATACGCAAGAGGACGTTCCTTCACGCCGCCCACTAATATATCCGCGCCTTTTTCAAGCATAAACTGTTCAAGCTCCGCGGGATTCGCGTCGTCCAATACAATGGTATCGGCGTCAACAAGCGATTCAATGACCGCGTATTCGTCCCTTTTACCGGTCTGCGTACCGACAACGACGGTCTTTATGCCGAGTTCATTAAACTGGCGGATAAGCGATATCGCCTTAAAGCCGCCGCCCACAAATATCGCGGCTTTTTTCCCGGCTAAACGCGGCTTGTATTTCTCACTAATCGGCATAACCTCCGCCGTGTGCCGAGCCGCAAATTCCCGCGCCCGTGCTGAGATTTCCGCGTCGCCCAGCGCGTCCGCTACGCGGATGATGGAAGCGGAGGTGTCCTCCATGCCGAAGAAACTCACCTTAACATATGGGATTCCCATTTCCTCCTCCATGCGCTCGGCCAGATAGGCGCTTGAGCCCGCGCACTGTACAATGTTGAGGGTTGCGGCGGGGGTTTGAATCAACCTGTCATAAGACGAATCCCCTGTAATGGTCGAAATAACGGGAATACCGATTTCCTCAAAATATCCTTTGATAATCCACATTTCACCCGCGAGGTTATAATCGCCCAAAATGTTGATGCCAAAGCGCTTTTCCTGCGTTTTATGAGGCCGCATCACCTGCAGCATCGCGTCGCACGCCATTTGGTAGCCCAGCGACTTCGTGCCGGAAAAGCCCGGCGCTTTCACCGGAATAACACGGATACCATAACGCTGTTCCGCGTCTCGGCACACCGCGTCCACATCATCGCCAATCACGCCGACAATACAGGTGGCGTAGATGAATATGAGCCTTGGTGCAGGATTTGCCTTCTCCATCAGTTCATCAATGGCGGCGTTCAGTTTTTTTGCGCCGCCGAACACGATATCCGTTTCCCGCAAATCGGTGGAAAAGCTGTTGCGGTAAATTTCGGACCCGCTGGAAAGGCTGCCGCGAATGTCCCACGTATAGCTTGCGCAGCCGATCGGCCCATGCACGATGTGATACGCGTCGGTAATCGGATTCAAGACTACGCGCGCCCCGCAGTATACACATGCCCGCTGGCTGACGGCGCCCGATACACTTTCCTTTTCACAGCTGATTCCCTTGCGGTTGGACGCGGAAATGGAGCCCTTGCGTTCTTCTAATATGTTCGTCGTTACAGCCATTCCAGTCTCCTCGCTTTCCGTTTGTTTTTCTACATTACAATTTCAAAATCCTCATCGGCCGCATCGCGGTCTTGCCTGTCCATGAGCGCTTCCGTAATTTTTTCCACCAATCGAATCGCCCCGGTGTAGCCGACGATCGGCAGGAGCGTTCCCGCATAGCGGTCAAGAACAGGGAAGCCCGCGCGAACAAAAGGAATATCCTCCGCCTTCGCAATCTGCTTTCCGTAGGTAGAGCCGATCAACAAATCCACAGGTTCGTTTTTAATCCACTGATGAAGCTCAAACAAATCCGCGTTCGCCTTGACGGTACATCCTTCCGCGTTATACTGTGTAAGCAACGCGTTCACCTTGCGCGTAAATTCCTCTTTCGGCGTTCCGGTAATCACATATTGGGGGATGATATCTGCTTCCAGGCACAGTGACGTAAGACCAATCACAACATCCGGGTCGCCGAAAATCGCGGCTTTTTTACCGCTCGTGTATGGGTGCGAATCCAACAGCAAATCCACAAGCTGTCCGCGCTGTTCCTCTAATTCATATGGAACCTCTTGCTTTGAGAACTTTTGCAGCGCCATTATATACACATCGGTATACGCAACGCCCACGGGCATGGGGAGCAGCGCATAAGGAACCTTCCACTTCTTTTGCAGCAGCTCTGCGGGTTCGATGTTCGTAATCTCGCCCAACGCGATAAGCTGATCCGTGTCGCCGAGCGCCGCGATTTCGGGAAGGGTTGTGCCGCCGTTTGTGTAGTATTCGTATTTACCCGTCATCGGCGCGTCCAGCACGCCGCTTTGGTCGGGAAACATGATATACGGCACACCCATTGCGATTGCGATCCGTTTTATTTCGCGAATATCGCCGGGATTCACCCAGCCGGGGAAAATCGCCGCCTTGCCGTTTGACGTTCCCGTCTTTTTTGTCAGGTAATTCATAAAGCCCATCATCATATTGAAAAATCCGTTGATGTGCGAACCTACATAGGACGGCGTGTTACAGTGAACAACAGTTTTTCCTTCCGGTAAATCCATATCCATAATATACGAGATCAAATCGTCGCCGATGGTTTCGGAAAGACAGGTGGTATGTACGGCAATAATGTCCGGGTCATACATATCAAAGACATTTTTCACCGCCGTGTTGATGTTGCTTCTGCCGCCGAACACCGACGCGCCTTCTGTAAACGAGCTTGACGACGCAATCGCCGGTTCCTTAAAGTGGCGGCTGAGCACCGTTCTGTGATAAGAACAGCAGCCCTGCGAACCGTGAGAATGCGGCATACACCTTTTCACGCCCAAGGCCGCGTACATTGCGCCAACGGGCTGGCAGGTTTTGCAAGGATTTACGCGCAGCGCGCGCCGCTCTTTTACTTCTTTACCCGTCAAATCCAGCATTATTTATCACCTCCCGCGAGTGTGCCGACAAGCATCGGTTCGGATTTCCACGGAGGCGTTACGAGCGCCCACGCGTTGGTGTACAGCGCAATCGTCACATCCCGCCCGAAGTTCACCGCGCCGCGAAAACCGGCATATGGCCCGGAATAGTCGTATGAGTGCATCTGCCTTGAGGTTACGCCCGCCTTTTGAATGGAATATTTATCCTTGATGCCCGAGAAGAAGATATCAGGCTTCACGGATTTAATCAGTTCGTCCGTTTCAAAGTGATTGTAATCGTCCACCACAAGATCGCCGGGATCCATTTCCGGAATCAGGCCGGCATAGGCATCCACTTCAATTTCCCGGCGCAGCGCAGCGCGCTCCTCCTCTGTATACTTCTCGTGGAATCGCTCAGGATCGGCCTCAACAGTGATGGTTTCAATATTTTTGTTATCCGCGTCCTCTTTGATTTCCGGAATAATATCCCGCCCCTCGTAATCGTCACGGTGAGCAAACTCGTATCCCGCGATCACCGTTTCAATGCCGAAATCGCTCAACAGAACCTGATAGTGGTGCGACCGCGAGCCACCGGAGAATATGCCTGCCGTTTTGCCTGTCAAACGTGATTTGTAATACGCAATGTCGTCATAAATCAAGGAAAGCTCATCCGCGATCACATCTTCTACGCGCTGGGTCAGTTCCGGGTCATTAAAGTATTTGGCAATGTCACGGAGCGACTTGCAGGTTGCGCCAACGCCGATAAAGTTGACCTTCAGCCAGTCAGTACCGTACTTCGTCTTCATCATCTCGGCAATATAGTTAATGGATCGGTGGCACATGACCAGATTCAGCCCCGCCAGATGCGCGTTTTTCAGTGCGCTCACCGAACCGTCGCCTGTGAACATGGATACGACTTCGATGCCGCAGCGCTTTAAGATACGTTCCTGCTCCCAACCATCGCCGCCGATGTTATACTCGCCCAAAATATTGACGGAAACCTTCTTTGCGGGCGCTTTGTCGCCTGTGCCGATAATGTCCCGCATCAAGCCGTTATTTGCGATATGATGCCCCGCCGACTGTGAAACGCCCTTATAGCCTTCGCAGGAATAGCCGATTGCCTTGATGCCGTATTTTTCCTCGGTTCTTCTTGCCACCGCCTGCACATCGTCGCCGATCAGCCCGATTGGGCAGGTAGAGCAAATCATAATGCAGCTCGGATCAAACAGCTCCATTGCTTCGTCAATCGCTTTTTCCAACTTCTTTTCACCGCCGAACACAATGTCGGATTCCTGCATGTCGCTGGAGAAGCAATAGGGCACAAAATTCTTTCCGCCGCTGTCCTCATCCGCCTTTGCCTTGTTGCGGCGGGTTCCCCAACTGTAAAACCCGCAGCCGATCGGCCCGTGCGTGATGACGCATACATCCTTCAGCGGGCCGACCACAACGCCCTTACACCCCGCGTAGCAACAGCCCCTTGCGGTCATAACACCGGGAATCGCGCGGGTATTCGCGGCAATGCTCTGCGCTTCATCCACAGCTTCCAGCTGCAAAATATGGTCTTTTCGGTTTTTATAAACCTTTGCGGAATATTTATCAAGCAGCTTGTTTTTCTCGTTCATTCGTCTGCGCCCCCTTAATATGCATCGATAGCCTGCTCTCCGCTATGAACTGAATAATTTTCTAAAATAGGCAGTACAAAAATCATTCCATCGCCCGGGTTTCCCGTTTGATTTGCGGAAATAATGACATTAACTACCTTTTGTGCGTCTTTGTCTTCTACAACCAGCGTAAAAAAACGCTTGGCAATCAGACGTGTTGCTTCGGTAAAATGTTCGCCGACTTCGTTTAAAGGAAGCTCGCCCGACGCTAAAACGGTATTCAGAAGCTCCGAATCGATACTCCTTTTGCCACGCCCCAGGCATTTGCGGCAGGTAAAAGCGGGGAACCCATTTTCGGCCAACGCTTTTTTCGTGTCGTTAACCTTGTTTACCCGTATGAAAGACATGATTTCTTTCAAAATGAGCCACCTCCTTATAAACCGGACGCGCCGGTGCTGATTGTATATGCGGATTCCACCGGAGACACAAAAATACGTCCGTCACCGAAGGTTCCGGCACCGGTTCTTGCCGTTCGGATAATAATTTTTATCAGATCTTCCTCGTCCTCGTCATTGCAAACCAAAATCAGCATTTCTTTCGGGATTTCATCATACTTTACGTCCCCCACCGTAACACCCTTTTGCTTTCCGCGTCCGTACACATCCATCTTGGTGACTGCCGGGAAGCCTGCCGCCGCAAGCTCCGATAAAACAATACCAACTTTTTCGGGGCGGATGATCGCTCTTACCAATAACATATCGTTTTCCTCCTCATTTTTAATCATTATTCCAGAATGCCGTGTTCCATCAAAATTTCTTCCAGCCGGTCAATGCTCATGGGCTTTGGCACAACAAACATATCGTTGCCGTCAATTTTCCCTGCCAATGCGCGATATTCATCCGCCTGCGGCTCCTCGGGGCTGAAATCAATGACGGTTTTTTTGTTGATTTCGGCCTTCTGTACGGCGTTGTCACGCGGCACAAAATGAATCATCTGTGTCCCGAGCTCCTTCGCGACCGCTTCCACCAATTCCGCCTCGCCGTCAACCTTTCTGGAATTGCAGATAAGTCCGCCCAACCGAACGCCGCCGGTATTTGCGTATTTCGAGACGCCCTTTGCGATGTTGTTCGCCGCATACAGCGCCATCATCTCACCGGAGCAGACTATGTAGATTTCCTTTGCCTTTCCCTCGCGGATCGGCATTGCGAAGCCGCCGCATACGACATCGCCCAAAACGTCATAGAACACATAGTCCAAATCCTCCTCATAGGCGCCGAGCCGTTCCAAGAGACCGATTGAGGTAATGATACCGCGTCCCGCGCAGCCGACCCCCGGTTCCGGTCCGCCCGATTCCACGCCTCGAATTCCGGCGTAGCCTGTTTTCAATACCGTATCCAGCTCAACGTCCTCGCCTTCCTCGCGAAGGGTATCCAACACCGTTTTCTGTACCAATCCGCCCAGCACCAGCCGTGTGGAATCCGCCTTCGGGTCGCACCCGACAATCATAATCTTCTTTCCCATCTCGGCCAAGCCCGCCGTCAGGTTTTGCGTTGTAGTGGACTTTCCGATACCGCCTTTCCCGTAAATAGCTACCTGTCTCATAACATTCCCTCCCGTTTTTTTTAATCATATATAACAAAAGAGGCGGCCCTCACGCAATCATCACGTGAAAACCACCTCGTTGTGGGTGCTGCGGTTGTCAGCCGCCTGTTTTGTTGATACTATTATTATAAAGCTGCGCCGATACATTTACTATACTCCGAATTATTGGAAATGTCTAATCCTATGGTGTAGAATTTGTGCGATAGTTATAAATGCATACACGTTCGCCGATGCTCCCTGCGCATCACCGCGCGTCATGAATCCGCGTGTCCCAGAGGACGGCGCCATAACGAAACGCACGGCGGCGATTCGTCT
>Ga0153972_1000132_pt1 | contig 21229 bp, 19 predicted proteins | sample TSGA056MetaG_FD_104732 | JGI IMG/M metagenome (GOLD analysis project Ga0153972, IMG submission 104732) | Attine ant fungus gardens microbial communities from Georgia, USA - TSGA056 MetaG | ecosystem: Host-associated > Fungi > Mycelium > Unclassified | place: USA: Georgia, George L Smith State...
ATGGCAATGTACAGGCGGTGATTATTTCTGGGGGCACTACTTTAGCGACCGCTTATGTGCGGAAAAGGATTTATATAAGCGGGCGGTTGAGAAAATTGAGGATTTACAGATCTATCAAATGGGTCCCCCGCCTTCTCAACAGAATAAGCCAAAAAACAGGGAGTATGAAAGGTAGGTGTTGGCAATGGCACAATATAATGCAATGGAAGAACATTTTGAAGAAATTGAAGTTTTGGATAAGCCTGCACTTTTTACGAATATTCGTATTGACCGGGATACCGTGCCAAAAGGGTTGTATCTCTATGAGGTGCGTCATGATGATGACGGATACGGTGATCCGGTGCAGATTGCAAAAGGAATCATGATCAATCATTTAGGCAGTATCCTGACCCGTGAGCCGATAAAGCTGCCGCCGGACGGGTATCTCGGCATTGACCCGGATAACGACTGGAACTATACAGACGGCGATTGCCACAGCGTAAAGGCGTTTATGGATAAATACCCGCCGAAACAAAAACAACCTAAAGATTATGAACGATAAGGAGACACCGCATGGCACGAAAATATAAATTAATCGCAGCTTTGTACGAAGATGCTATCCGTGAGGTGACTGCAAATCCGGAACACTGGATGGCATTTCTTGATTCTGCCTGCCGCAATTACCGCCTGCCTTTTGACGAGCAGCTTCTGATTCATGTGCAGCGTCCGGACGCTGTTGCCGTGCTGGAGATTGCGGACTGGAACAAGAAATTTGGCAGGTGGGTAAAGAAAGATTCCAAAGGCATCGCCGTATTTGACAAAAATGCAGACCGTATGCAGCTCAAGCATTACTTTGATATATCGGATACGCAGGAAGGCCGTTATTCTAATCTGGTACGTTCTGTTCCCTTGTGGGCGGTGGAGGAACGCTATCGGGAAGACGTGAGAGAAACCCTTGCCAATGCGTTCGGTGAATCAGAAGATACGCTTGGATTTACCGATACCGTATTAGAAGCGGCTAAAAATCTGGCAAATGATAACCTGCCGGATTACCTGTCGGATATGCTCTCCTGTAGAAATGACAGCTTTCTGGAGGAACTGGATGAGCTAAATGTGGAAGTGGCGTTTCGCATCCTGCTTGGAAACAGCGTAGCCTATATGCTGCTTAGCCGATGCGGTTTTGATACGGAAGATATTTTTGAAATTGAGGATTTCAGGAATATTACAGATTTTAATACACCACAATTAGTAAATATTCTTGGTTCTGCCGCTAGCGATGTAGCGGAAATGCCTTTAATCCAGATAGCTGACACGGTAAAGGCATTACAGAAAATGGAGCAGAAAACAAATCGCACATTTGCAGGAACACCGTCAGATAGATATAATGAAGGTGCAATCGCAGATAATCATACTTCGGAAACGGAAAGGAGTTTTGAGCATGAACGAGCTGACATACACGAAACAAGGCGACTACTATCTGCCGAACCTGATGTCCACACTGGAACCGGAGGCACCTCTTGGGAAGTACGCCTCTCTGCACCGGAAGTATCTGAAGGAACAGCATTACGGGATATTCATCAGCCTGCTGACACAGGGCAGACTGAACAGCCACCTGTTGGAGATTCAGGAAACGGCACTAAGCCGCATGGAGCAGCTAACGAGCCGGATGGCGAAATCACAGGGCGTGACGGAGGAGCTGAAAGCAGCCGACCAGATGAAATGGGTGGGAATGATGAACAACATTCGCCAATCAGCGGAGGAAGTAATACTGAACGAACTGATTTACACCTAGAAGATGAAAAGTCCGGTGGGGAGGAACTGCCGGATTTTTCTACTGACCTTGTGGAAGGTGTTTTATGCAATGACCAGTTCTTGAAGAAAAAGCAATATGACGTAATTGCTTATTTCAGGGAGCATGAGGATTACCAGGAACGTATGGAATTTATTCAAAGTATTTACAATCAGGACTTTACGCTGTTTGATGTCGAAAATCAGCGTGTAGGCTATAAGGCACAGGACAACGGACTTCTGATGTGGGAGGGCAATTATCTTTCCCGCAACGCAGAGTCCGTTTTTTCATGGGCAGTTGTACAGGAATTGATTACAGACATGATGGAGCGTGGTGTGTATGGAGACAGACACCCCTATCATGAGCTGCTGTCTGAGGATCAACAGTTATCCTTGTTTGACTTAGGCACGAATGTAAACGAACAGGAGCCGGTAAAGCCTACAGGATTCCAGCTCTCCCAGCAGGTGATTGACGAAGTGCTTTGCAGCGGCGGTAATAAGTCCGACAGCCTTCTGCGTATCTGTGCCAACTATATGCACGCCAAATCAGAAGTGGAAAACATCGCTTTCTTAAAGAACGAGTATGGAAATGACGGCAAAGGCTTTATTTTTGATGGGGAAAAGATTGCCGTCTGGTTTGGTGCGGATGGACTGCATATCGCCAAAGGCGATTCCGTAGAGCGTGCCACGGAAAGCCTTCTAGTCACATGGGGGCAGGCAGATCAGCGTATCCGGAAGTTGCTGGAACTAGGACGGTATATGCCCCAAAGTGAAATTGATAAAGCACTTCTAACAGAACGCAAGGAGCTTGCGGACTCGCTGTGGTATATCCACCAGGACAGAAGTGGGGAATTTCCCATGGACGAAGAGATGTTTCTCGGAGGATTTCCGGAAAGTACCGCCCGTATTGCGGAAATGTTGGATAGTCCGTCCAAGCTGCAAAACATTATAGACAGCTTCAGAACATTTGTGGATGCCTATGAACAAGATCGCTCCCTATTGCGTTTCCGTTTTCATAAACCCAGACCACTAATGGAACGCCTTGAAACATTGCAGGAAGAACTGCTGATATTTCAAGCGAATAGTGATTTGTTCACCCCAAGGCCATTGTTTATCACACAGGATGAAGTAGATGCCTTGTTAATCCGGCGAGGCAGCGGAATCAGCGAAGGAAAATTCAGGATTTACAGCTTTTTTCTGAACGAACACACAAGCAGGGAAAAGATTGATTTCCTAAAAAAAGAATACGGTACCGGCGGAACCGGATACAAAGGATATAACGAAGACCATGATGCAAAAGGAATTGTATTCAGCCGTGGAGATATGATGCAGCCCTATGACAAGGTGACGCTGCCATGGAAAAAAGTTGCAGAGCGAATTGACGAACTGATTACCGCAAAAAGGTATCTGTCAGAAAAAGAACTTTCGCAGATTCCGGAATATGAAAAAGGGATACTGGCAGCACAGATTTATTCTTTCTTTTATAACCAGCCAGAGGATATTATACGACCTTACCTTTCCGGTACGGAATACTCGGCTGCAATCAAAATAATCCGCCCACAGCTTGAAGAGCCTAAGCGTGTTGCTGAAATCTTAAACAGCATGACGGCAGTGCTTGATAACACCGCAGATTTTGACCGTCATTACGATTCCATGAAAGAGGCATACAGTGACCTGTCAGCGTATCAGAATGGCACATTCAGCTTATTTGCAAATACACCAGCAGAAACAAAAATACAGGAATTACTGCCGGATAAGCCACCCGAGATACAGGAACACCCCACTGCTGCAAGGCTTGATGAGCTTTACGAGTATCATTTGGGCGACATGGTATATTTGGGTACAGATGAGTATGAAATCCTTTCCTTAGAAGAGGATACCGTCACGCTGCATGACAAGGATTATCCCCTTTTCACAAAAGAAATGCCCCGTGAGGAGTTTGAACGCAAGGTGCGGGAAAATCCGGTAAACGATCATTTAATAGCCGCTACTATCTCACCGATAGAAAGCCCTGCTTCTGAGAAACCGGCTAAAGTTCCGGATTCCAATCCTACTGAGGTTAAGACAGAATCAAACTCTGGAGAGCATGAGGATAACACCGCTTCTGTAAATATCATGCCTCCGCAGGTGGGAGCACCCATCGAAAAACCTGACGATGCAATACAAATCGGTATGGAACTGACCATTGATGACCGTCAGTTTGTGATTGACAGTATCAACTCTAAAACCGGCACGGCATCCCTCAAAGACATCACCTTTAGAGACAGTACCGGCTTCCCGATTTTTCGTAGCGAACACATTGACTTTATAGAGAAATTACTTGCCGAAAAAGAAACCGCTGACCTCACACCGGCATGGGAGAAGCCGAAGCCGTCGAGCAAAATCCAGACCTTTGACCTGCATCCGGAGATTCCCCTGTCAGACCGCCATCAGTATCGGATTACCAATGATGAGTTAGGACATGGCATTCCAAAAGAGAAGTTCAAGCGGAATATGGAAGCAATCCATCTTTTGCAGGCTTGCGAATCAGAGAACCGCTATGCCACACCAGCCGAACAGGAAATCCTTGCAGACTATGTTGGCTGGGGCGGCTTATCAGATGCCTTTGATGATAGCAAATCTGCATGGGCAGACGAGTTTGCAGAGCTTTCCGCTGCTCTGTCACCGGAAGAATATGCCGCCGCAAGGGAGTCTTCCCTGACCGCTTTCTACACCCCGCCGGTTGTCATCCGTGCCATGTATCAGGCTCTTTCCAACATGGGATTGAAAGCCGGAAATATACTGGAACCGTCCTGTGCGGTCGGAAATTTTCTTGGTATGCTGCCGGAGCAGTTATCCGGCTGTAAAATGTACGGCGTAGAGCTGGATGGCATATCCGGTCGGATTGCTCAGCAGCTTTACCAGACTTCCACAATAGCTGTCCAAGGCTTTGAAAAGACCACCCTGCCGGACAGTTTTTTTGATGTAGCAATCGGCAACGTTCCATTCGGGCAGTTTAAATTATCCGATAAACGATATGACAAGCATCATTTCCTTGTACATGACTATTTCTTCGCCAAAACGCTGGATAAGGTCAGACCCGGCGGCGTGATTGCCTTTATCACCTCCAAGGGAACCATGGATAAGCAGAACCCTGCCATTAGAAAGTATATCGCACAGCGGGCGGAGCTTTTGGGAGCCATCCGGCTGCCTGATAACACCTTTAAGGCAAATGCAGGGACAGAGGTCACGTCGGACATTCTCTTTTTACAAAAGCGTGACCGGGTGATTGACGTGGAGCCGGAGTGGGTGTTTCTTTCTACGGATGAAAACAACATTTCCATGAACAGCTATTTTGCCAGCCATCCTGAGATGATTCTAGGCGAAATGGTGATGGAATCCACACAGTACGGTATGGACAGCACCTGTCTGGCTTATGAAGATACCGACCTTGAAACACTGCTTAGTGAAGCCGTTCAGAATATCCATGGGGAGATTGCCGATTATGAACTGGAAGAGTTAGAGGAAGAAGCAGATAATAGCATTCCCGCAGATCCGTCTGTTCCAAACTTTTCATACGCTTTAGCAGATAATCAAATCTATTACCGTGAAAACAGCCATATGAAGCCTGTTGAATTGTCAGTAACGGCGGCAAACCGAGTTAAAGGCATGATTAAAATCCGGAACTGCACCCGCACCTTGATAGAATATCAGACAGAGGATTATCCGGATAGCGATATCCGCAGAGAGCAGGATACGCTGAATATACTGTATGATGCATTCCAGAAGAAATACGGTCTGATTAATACCCGTGCCAATAGCATGGTCTTTTCGGATGACAGCAGTTACCCACTGCTTTGCTCGCTGGAGATTATTGGTGAGGACGAAACACAGTGGCACAAAGCAGATATGTTCCATAAGCGTACCATCAAGCCGCATACCATTATAACTAAGGCAGATACGGCAAGTGAGGCACTGGCACTATCGCTGGCAGAAAGAGCCTGTGTAGATATGATGTTTCTGTGCTCTCTCACAGGGAAAAGTGCCAAGGATATCGAAAAAGAGCTGTCAGGCGTTATCTTTCGTCTGCCTGCCCCAAAAGAAGAACTGGATAATTCCCGCTTTGTACCTGCGGATGAGTACCTTTCCGGCAATGTCCGTGAAAAGTTAAAGCAGGCTAAAATGGCATTGGAAGTATCCGAGCTGTTTGAGCCAAATGTGGAAGCACTTCAAAAAGTACAGCCGAAGGATTTGTCAGCTTCTGAAATCAGTGTCAGGTTGGGAGCAACATGGATACCAACGGATGATATTGAAGATTTCATGTTTGAACTTTTAGGCACACCCAATTATGCAAGATGGAATATTAAGACCCATTTTTCACAGTATACGGGTGAATGGAATATCGAAGGTAAAAGTTACGACAAAGCCAATATCAAGGCGTATAACACCTATGGAACGAATCGAATCAATGCCTATAAAATCATTGAGGAAACCTTAAACTTACGTGATGTCCGAATTTTCGATTATGTGGAGGATGAAGAAGGCAAACGCAAGCCTGTCCTGAATAAAAAGGCAACCGCCATAGCCCAGGGGAAGCAGGAGCTCATCAAGCAGGCATTTCAAGACTGGATATGGAAAGACCCTGTCCGCCGGCAACGCCTGACCAGAAGTTATAATGAGCAATTTAATTCCGTCAGACCAAGAGAATATGACGGCAGCCATCTGAATTTTTCAGGAATCAATCCATTGATTACCTTGCGGCCGCATCAATTAAATGGCGTTGCCCGCATCCTCTACGGTGGTAATTCTCTACTTGCATACGTGGTCGGAGCCGGTAAGACATTTACGATGGTTGCGGCGGCGATGGAGAGCAAGCGGCTGGGATTGTGCCATAAATCCATGATTGTTGTGCCCAACCACATCATTGAACAGTTTGCCGCAGAATGGATGCAGCTTTATCCGGCGGCTAATCTTCTAGTATCCACGAAGAAGGATTTTGAAATGAAAAACCGCAAGAAGTTTTGTGCAAGGATAGCCACTAGCGATGTGGATGCCGTTATCATCGGTCATTCACAGTTTGAGAGAATCCCTATCAGTGTCGAACGCCAACAGCGGATGATCCAACAGCAGATGAATGAGATTGTAGATGGCATTGCCGAAGTGAAGCACAATGGAGGGGATAAATTTACGGTCAAGCAGTTGGAAAAAACGAAAAAATCCTTACAAGTCAGGCTAGATAAACTGAATGACCAGAGCCGGAAGGACGACGTGGTTACGTTTGAGCAATTAGGCATTGACCGATTATTTGTTGATGAAGCGGATTCTTACAAGAACCTGTATCTCTATACAAAGATGCGGAATGTCGGCGGCATTGCCCAGACCGAAGCCCAAAAGTCCTCAGACATGTTCATGAAATGCCGCTATCTGGACGAAATCACAGGCGGGCGTGGCGTGGTTTTTTCTACGGGGACACCGATTTCTAACAGCATGGTGGAGCTTTATACCATGCAGCGGTATCTTCAGTACGATACCCTTTCCCGTAATCATTTGCAGCATTTTGACAGTTGGGCGAGTACCTTTGGGGAAACCATTACAGCCATAGAGCTTGCTCCGGAAGGAACCGGATACAGAGCAAAAACAAGATTCGCCAAGTTTTATAATTTACCGGAACTGCTCTCCATGTTTCGTGAGGTTGCTGATATTCAAACCGCCGATATGTTAAATCTGCCCGTACCCAAAGCCAACTACCGTGTCGTATCCGTGAAGCCGAGTGATATGCAAAAGGACATGGTTGCTGACCTTGCAAAGCGGGCAGAAAAGGTACGGAACCGGCTTGTGGATGCAACAGAGGACAATATGCTTTTGATTACCAACGACGGGCGGAAACTGGCACTTGACCAGCGGCTGATGAACGAATTATTAGGTGACGAACCGGAAAGCAAGGTCAATGCCTGCGTCAATGAAGCTTTTCGTTTCTGGCAGGCGGGTATGGATAAAAAACTGACACAGCTTGTATTCAGTGACCTGTCAACACCCCATAATGACGGTAAGTTCAATGTCTATGATGATGTTCGGAACAAGCTACAGGCGAAAGGGATACCCCGTGAGGAAGTCGTATTCATCCATGAAGCCAATACGGAAACGAGAAAAAAGGAATTGTTTTCGAAGGTGCGAAGAGGTGCGGTGCGTATCATGATAGGGAGCACGTTTAAGATGGGTGCGGGTACGAATGTTCAGGATTTGATTGTTGCAAGCCATGATTTGGATTGTCCATGGCGACCCCGTGATTTGGAACAGAGAGCCGGGAGAACCGTGCGTCAGGGCAATAAAAATGAGGAAGTGGACATTATCCGCTATGTGACCGAGGGAACATTTGATGCGTACTTGTATCAGGTCATTGAAAACAAGCAGAAGTTTATCAGCCAGATCATGACCTCGAAAAGCCCCGCCCGAAGTGCCGAGGATGTTGATGAAACGGCACTCTCCTATGCAGAAATTAAAGCACTTGCCACAGGAAACCCGCATATAAAGGAGAAGATGGATCTGGATATTCAGGTGTCCAAACTCCAGTTGCTAAAGCAGAATTATCTCAGCCAGAAATATGAACTGGAGGATCAGCTGATGAAGCATTACCCTATGGAGATAAAACGGCTGAACGAACGCATTGCCGGGCATCAGGAAGACGTTGCTATAGTGAAATCCAATACACCAACCGAAAGAGAAACCTTCCCACCCATGCAGATAAAAGGTGTTGTCCATACAGACAAGGCGGAGGCTGGTAAAGCGATTATTGCCGCCTGTAAGGAAATGACTTCCCCGGATGCTGTACTGGTCGGCACCTATCGTGGTCTGTCCATGGAGCTTTCTTTTAATAGCTTTAGCAGAGAATATGTCATGGATTTAAAGGGAACGCTACGGCATTCGGTGTCGCTTGGATCTGATATACACGGGAACATTACCCGTCTGGATAATGCGATTGCCGGCATGGAGGATAAAAAGGCAGCCTGCATGGAGAAACTTGAAAATGTAAAACAGCAGATGGAAACGGCACAGCATGAGGTGAAGAATCCATTTTCACAGGAGGAAGAGCTGGTCACGAAAGCAGAACGATTAAATGAATTAAATTCCCTTTTGAATATGGATGAAAAGGATACACCTCTCCTTGACAGCAGTCCGGACGAGGACGATGCCCAGCAAAAGAAAAAAACAGAACGAGAACGCTAATACACCCTACGGTATCAGAATCGCTGATACCGTATTACATAACCGATATTCCTATTGGTATTTTCATACGACGCATATTCATATGTGTTTGCACCTTTGCAGTCCTGTCTCATATTTAGTATAGTCAGACTACAATCAAAAATGAAAGAGAGGATGATGCTATGAAATCGCTATTTGCAGATAACGTTGAAGTGGCTATGCCGGAATGGTTAGAACGGCTGCTGGAAAAGACAGATTCAGATTCTGTCACGTATTTAAGGGAACACAACGAGGAGTATAAACGATTATGGCAGGAAGAAAAAACATTAGTGAATACGTACCCCTGCATTTCGAAGCTGATGGAGGGAAAAGGCAGTATCCGTCTGAATGCAGAGGAACACGATGCGGTCGTATCCTATTTATCTTTAGCATCCAAGTTGGAAAGCATGGAACGAAGGGAATTGTATTTATACGGTCATGTCCATTGCTACGAATATTTAAAGAGACTTGGAGGTGTGCCCGGTTATGAGAAGACCTGATTTTGAGCATTTGAACCTGCCCACATGGATGGATGCATTTTTAGATGAATTGGACTCGGAGATTCAGGCAACCCTTGCAGAGAACTCTCCAACCTATCTTGAAATCAAAGATGAAATCAATAAACTGTTGGAAAAGTATCCATTTATTTCGCTTATTATTGATCGGGATACGATTACGGAACCATTAACTCTGTCTGTATCAGAGGTGAAAGCCTTGTCAAACCTTATTGCTTTGGAGAATGACCGTGATTATATTGAGCGGATTGAATTATATTTAGCAGGCTTCCGACATGCCGCACAGTTCTTTTCCCTTATTGGAATTTTATAAGCTCACTTACATAGCCGATTGGTTTTTAAAACGAAAATCAATCGACTTTTAATGTTGAATGTAGTAGAAATATTTATAAATTTGTTGTATACTTTGTTTGAAGAGCTGGAAAGAAACTATTAGATAATTAGAATTTATTGATAGTGTTTGCAATAAAAACGAGTTATAATATACTTTAGATTGTAGCGATAATGGGAGTTTAAGCATAAGGTTATTTGTGGATTTTCTATAATCAATAAAATAATTAGAATGGAGGATAATGCTTTGAATGACATATCTATGAAAATAGAAATTCCCACAGATAATGATGGTTTTTTATTACTACAGTGTCCGTTATGTGGCGAGTATTTTAAGATTACTCCAAGTGATTATGAAGATGACGGTGTACTAGAAATATTTTGTCCTAACTGTGGATTGGTTGACGAAAATTATCTGACGGAAGATGTTGTTAAGTTGGCTATGGTAATGACACATAACGTAGGAATTGATTTGGTTTATGATGAGATGAAAAAATGGGAGCGTAAATTTAATGGCGGTTTGGTATCTTTTAAAGTGGGAAAAAAGCCAGCACATGAATATGAAAATCCAATACATGCTACGATTGAGGCTTTGATGATAACACATTTCCGATGTTGTGAAAAAAGTGCAAAAATTAAACCAGTGTTAAAAATAAGTGGATGTTATTGTCCGTTCTGTGGGGTGAAAGACTTTGAAGTTGAATAGAGTAGAATTAAAAAAAGTGATTTATGATTTTAACAGTATCTCAAATCGCTTCATGAGGGTTGACTATAATGAATATAATTTAATTCTCGCTAGATTCCTTGATTATTTAGATAAAACAGAAATAATCAGTGATTATTTAAGGGATTGTGGAGAACCAACATGCGATATCAAAGCTGATGTTGAAGCAGTTGTAAATTCGCATGGATGTTCGAGGTTTCTTCTTGGAGATACAACACAAGATGAAGTTACAAATGTTTATCATATCTTAAAATATCTTAACGACAATGGTATTAATGTGGTGCGGACGATTGCACGCTCATACTCAAGTTCCAGTAACTGGAATGGCATAGCTAAAGAATTTAATGAGCAAGTGGTTATGGTTCTTATCCGACATATTGAAGGCTATTTAACAAAGATAGGAATTGATATGGGGCTGGATGAAAATGTGAAATATTCAATTAGTGTAAATAATGGTCAGGTTAACCTTGCTTCTGAAAATGCTACTATTAATGCAAATCAATATAATGATATAGATTCACAAAAGCTAAACGAGTTAATTGATGCTATTAAAAAGGAAACTCCTTGCAATATTAGCAAAGATGATATCGATACCTTAAACGAAAGCATGGAAGTAATTAAATATGAATCAGTTCAGCCAATACCTAAAAAGACTCTTCTGAAGACTGCTCTTATAGGGTTACAGACAATAAAAGGTACTGCCGAATTTGGTGCTGCTGTTATAGCTCTCGTACAATTTATTCAATCAATAATGTAATCTTAAAAATTAAAGAAATTACTGCTTCAGTTTCTAATAATCCATACACTATCAGCTGATTTGCAGAGGTATTCGTATGAAATTTTTATCTTTAAATATTGATAATTTCGGGAATTACAGCAATCCTACTAGAGAGAATGCAAATAGGATTCGGGAGTACATTTTAGAAATGATACCAGGACCAGATGTAGTAATCTTGCAAGAATTTAAAAAGTCATGTGTTGGGGATGAATTTTTAACAAAGTTAGAAAAAGATGGATATGTAGTGAAATATCCAAAACATCCCAATGGCAAATCTACCTGTGAAAATGATGTTAAAGCTCAAAGTATTGTTGTCGCATTAATTTCAAAAGAATTAAAGAATTGTGAAATAATCAACCCCATATTAGAGTCACAATCAAAAATGTGGCCACGCTGGATTGGAATTAATATTTCAGATTTAAGTATTGTTGGAGTTCATATACCATCTGGGGTATCCCGCCCAAAAGAAGCAGAGAAATATTGGAATGACATCTGTAACTATTCCAAGAAAATGATTGATAAGAAAGCAATGCTTATTGGAGATATGAATGTTTACGACCCTGGCACTGTTTCAAGTGAAAAATTTAATGAACTCTTATCTCCTAGTGCTATTGTAGATGCTTGGAAAGAAAAAAAGAATACTACGAATAGACCTACTTGTGACAGCGGAAAAAGGATTGATTATGCATTAATGACACAATTGTTATATAAAGATTTAACGAATATAGATATTGATGATACATTGAGGATTAAAAAAAATACGGACCATTCAGCACTTATTGTTGAATTCCGATAAATTTCAGTTTGCCGCTGATTTAAAGGACTCTTTAAATATACTAAAACTTAATATTTCACATACATAGCCGATAGGTTTTCAACCCGAAAATCCGTCGGCTTTTTTTATTGCAAAGGAGGTGATAAAAAATGCCATATATCCAACCAGAAGTGATACAGGAAGCGAAAAAGATGGACTTGCTAACCTACCTGAAAAACTATGAGCCGCATGAGCTTGTGCATGTATCGGGCAATACCTATTGCACCCGTACCCATGACAGCCTGAAGATCTCCAACGGTAAATGGTGTTGGTGGTCAAGAGGAATCGGCGGCAAGTCGGCACTGGATTATTTAATCAAGGTAAAGGCATACACTTTTTTAGAAGCGGTAGAAACAATCATGGGACAGACGGCGATTCAGCCGTCTGTTTTTGTATCTACTGAAAAGGAGAAACCCAAAAAGCTGCTGCTTCCACCTTGTCATCGTTATGCAGACCATGTGATGAGCTATCTTGCAAGCCGTGGGATTGATTCCGAAATTATTCAGTATTGCATTTCCACCGGAAGGCTCTATGAAAGCCAAAATTTCCACAATGCCATCTTTGTTGGCTTTAATAAAGACGGCGAAGAAAAATATGCTGCCCTGCGTGGGATTCACGGCTCTGATTTCAAAGGAGAGGCTACCGGAAGCGATAAACACTATTCCTTTTCGCTTCCTGCCACACAGCCAAACGATACGGTTCATCTGTTTGAAAGTGCCATCGATTTGCTTTCCTATGCAACACTTCTAAAGATGGACAATCAGGGTTTTTCCAGTGAAAACCTGCTGTCACTTGCAGGCGTATATCAACCGAAGAAAAATATCAGTGAAAGTACAGTCCCTGCCGCTCTCACCCGTTTTTTAGAGGAACATCCCCATGTAAAGAATGTAGTACTCCATCTGGATAACGATTATGTAGGGCGGCTTGCAGCAAAAACAATGATGACCGTCTTGCCAAAGCAGTATCAAGTGCAGGACAAACCACCACCCAGCGGCAAAGATTATAACGACTGCCTGTGTATGCGGCTTGGTCTGCCGCTCACCAAAACCGCCGCAAAGGAAAGGAGAAACCAAGAACGATGAAATTGATGAAACTACCGGAAGCGGAAACGAAGAAAGAGAGGACATTCCCATGCAAAGTATGAAATTGCAATGACTGCCACTGCCGTTAAGAAAATCAGTGTTCATGCCAAAAATCTTGAAAGTGCCTACGCATTGATTGCCGATATGTATTTTAACACGGACGCTATTGACTCTACCAAAGACATCATGGAGATTGACGTATGTAATGTGAAAGCAGACATGAATGGTAATGAAACAGACTGTGATTGTGGCTCTATGCATACTGATTTTGATTGTGAGGACTGTAGCCATGCCTGCTCTATCTGCGGAGCGTGTATGTACGCTGAAGATGAGGAGTGTTAAAAAGAGAAAGGCAAGCGGTAAAATGTGTTTTGTTCGGCAGGTATTCTGGTAATCATCGAAAGCGATACGCAAGTGAGCGTAACGTCATACACTATACCAGCAAGCACTGGATTAGGATATCCCTGACGATCTATCCTACCCAACTTGTTAGGGGAAGCCTCCCCTAAAACCCCTTTTCTAAGAAAGCAGGTGTGAGAATGAAATTATTGATGTTTGTTATTGGTTTTCTGATTGGCGGGCTGTCCGGTGTGACAATCATGTGCCTGCTTCAAATAAACCGGCTTCATAAAAATGGAAAAGAAAGTCAGGAGGACTAAGAATGTATTATGAAATTTTAAAAACGGATAAAACCAGAAAGCTGTCACAATTTTACAAGTATCTACAGCTCGTTGAAAGAAATAAAAACAGGAGGACGAAATAATGATGACATTTTCAGACTTTGTATCTACCGTAAAAAATGAAGTGGGCAGTTATCTTCCACCGGATTTTCAGGATGCGGAAATTAAAGTTAACGCTATTATGAAAAATAATGGGATTACAAAAACGGCTCTTACAATCCGCCGGCCGGAAGAAAACGTCTGCCCAACATTTTACCTGAACGAGTTCTATCAGGAATATATGGAGGGGAAAGAAATACCGGAACTTATTGAGACCATTGCCGAAAACTATATGAAAGCTATTCCCAGAGGTCAGACGTTGGGGAATCCTGATTTCGCTTCGTTTGATTCTGTCAAAAGCCGTATTACCTGCCGCCTTGTAAACCAAAAAGAAAACACAGCATTTTTGCGGCAGGCTCCCCATCGGCAGATGGAAGACTTGGCGGAAATCTATCAGGTTTCTGTCATGGAGCATTCAGACAGTATAGGAACAATCAAAGTAGATAATGCCCTGATGAATCAATGGGGTGTTTCACCGGAAGAACTGCACACATTGGCCATGCAGAATACGGAACAAATGTACCCGCCAACTCTTAAGTCCATGGAGCAGGTCATGAAAGAATTAATCATCGGAGAAAACGGAAGTGGAAATCTCCTGCAGGAGGACAGTCCTTCCCAGCCGGAACTCATGTATGTGCTGACAAATGAAATGAAGCTAAATGGTGCAGCAGTGCTTTTATATCCGAATCTCTTAGAGCAGGTGCAGCAGGTGATCGGTTCCGATTACTATGTGCTGCCTTCCTCCATTCATGAAGTTTTGGTTATCCCAAAAGATGATGTGCATACAAAACAGGAGCTGGGTAAGATGGTACGTGAAATCAACGCACAACAGGTATCACCGGAGGAACGGTTATCCAATTGTATCTACGAATACAAGGCGGATGAAAAATCCTTAAAGCAGGTAAAAGAATCTCTGCCAAAACGGGAGGAGGCAGAGCGATGAGAAAAAGAAATGTTTCGATTCTGTTCCGGCTTAACCGTAAGGAGGCGGAAAGTCTGGATAAGAAAGTAAAGAAAAGCGGCTTAACCCGTGAAGCCTACCTCCGTCATTTGATTAATGGCGTTGTTCCAAATGATGCACCGCCTCCCGACTATTTTAGTATGATGCGGGAGCTTCACCGGATCGGTAACAATCTAAACCAGATTTCACAGAAAGTCCATGTGCTGAACGTAGTAGATGTCAAACGCTATGACGAGGCAGTACGCCTTTTTGAGCAAACCGTCAAGACTATTACCAATGCCGTAATTCTGCCAAGGAAAATGCAGTAATGGCGACCACCGCCATATGGGACGTCAAAGGCTGGTTAGGCAAGATCGTTATCTATGTAGAGAATCCGGACAAAACCCAGAATCCTGAGTATGACCATTCCGGAAAGCAGGAAAGAACAGACAAGGAAATACAGGGATTAGCCGATGTTATTGATTACGCCATGCGTGATGACAAAGTGAAACAGACAGCCGGTATTGAGGGCGATATAACCATGAAGCAGTATTATGTTTCCGGATTAAATTGTACCCCCGCAACTGCCAGAGATGAAATGATGGCGGTCAAAAAACGATATGGCAAAGCGGACGGTATTATGGCATTTCACGGATACCAGTCCTTTGCAGAAAATGAGGTGACACCGGATACGGCGCACGAGATTGGCATTAAGCTGGCACAGGAATTGTGGGGCAGCCGCTTTCAGGTGATTGTAGCTACGCACCTTGATAAAGCAAGCCATATTCATAACCACTTTGTCCTAAACTCCGTATCCCATGTAGACGGCTACCGCTACAATGACTGCACGGCGACCTATATGGAAATGCGTAAGGCTTCTGACCGGCTGTGCCTTGAGTACGGATTATCCGTCATTAAAGACCCAAAACGTGGGAAGTCCAAACATTACGGAGAGTGGCAGGCAGAACAGCAAAACCGCCCGACATGGCGGAGGCTTATCAAGTTCGATGTAGATGAGGTCATTGCACAGTCTATGACCGATAAACAGTTCTTTTACCTGCTGCGCCAGAAAGGCTACGAAATCAAATTCGGTAAGGATATCACAATACGCCCGCCAGGTAAGGAACGTGGCGTTAAACTTGCCCGTAACTTCGGTGATGACTATACCCATGAAGCGATCTGTAACCGCATTCTCACACAGCATAGGCAGAAGATATCGATGCCAAAGCAGGAGCCAATCAGGAAAGCCTATCGTGTGTACGGCAATTTTAGAAAAGCAAAAAAAATCGGCGGTCTGCGTGGTCTGTATCTGCACTACTGCTACAAGTTAGGTATCCTGCCAAAGCGGAAACAATCCCCTGCCAAACTTCATTTCCTGTTCCGTGAGGATTTACGGAAGATGGATACGATTTCAAAAGAAACAAGGCTGCTCTGTGCCAATCACATTGATACACGGGAGCAGCTTTTTTCTTATCACCAAACGCTGGTGACGAACATGGAGCAGCTAACCGATGATAGAAAGCACCTGCGATATCAGGTAAGAAGTATCAAAGATGATGGGAAGCGCTCTGAGGTCAAGTCAGAAATTTCCTCATTATCAAACAGGATTTCCGAGCTTCGAAGGGAGGTGAAATTATGCGACGCTATTACTGTCCGTTCTGTTGAAATGAAAGAAAAATTGCAGCAGGTACGGCCAGACGAGAACAAAGAAAAGGAGGAACACAGCCATGAACATGGGTGGAGAGGCAGCCGACCAAATCGTTAAGATGAGCTTAAACGGTGTGGAAGTTGCCGCAAAGATTACGGGTGCGGGTGCAAAACAGCTTGCGATTCTCCTCTACACGATATTAAAGGATCAGAACAAGACCAGAGGCAAGGCAAGATTGGTTTCCATGTTACGCTCCGACAATGAATTAAAAGTATTCAGTATTAAAAACAGCGATATGAAAGAATTTTCACAAAGAGCCAAGGACTATGGCGTCCTCTACTGTGCGCTGCGTAACCGCAGGGGGAATCCTGACGGCATGATAGACGTGATGGTACGGGAGAAAGATGCCGTGAAAATCAACCGGATTGTCGAACGATTCAAATTTGCCACCGTGGATACGGCTTCCGTCAAGGTAGATATCGAAAAAACCAGAGCAGAAAAAGCGGCAAATAAAGGGAAAACACCAGATGTACCGGAAAAGAGTACGCCGGACAAAGCGGCTGAGGATAAATTGCTGGATGAATTGTTTGAACAGCCCGTCAAAAAGGAGGGAGTACAGCAATCAAACCCCTCAGCGGCGAAAACGGAGAAATCCCATCCGTCAGAGCCTACCTCAAAGAAGCCAGGCAGATCCGCCGAGGGTACTACTAAGCCGCCAAATAAGACTGCTTATGACCGACCATCGGTACGGCAGGAGTTAAAAGAGATTAAAGCGGCACAGAAGAAAAAAGCGGACATGCCAAAGCGTGACGAACCACAAAAAAACAGCAGGCCAAAGCAGGCAAAGTCTACACGACATCAGCAGCCGCAGCCGGTCCGTAAGAAATCCACTAAGCCAAAGGAGAGATAACCCTATGAATAATTTTGATGATATGTTAAATGTCCCTGTTTATCAGGATGAAAAGACCGCTGCCTTTGTGGCACAGAGCAAGGAAAACCGCACCCGCTGTTATGAGATGGCAGACCAGACCGTCATGGAGATTGCCGGTGACGGCGGCAGCTTCCAAATCTACCTTGACGTACAGAGCCGTTTTGACCGTTACTCCGTCAACAATGCACTGCTGATTATGGCACAAAACCCTGAAGCGACAAAGTTAGGCGATTATGGTCACTGGCGTGAACAGGGTGTTTACGTGCAGCGGGCAGAAAAGCAAAACCCCATCTTAATTTTAGAACCGGGAAAGGAATACACCCGTGAGGATGGCTCAACCGGTCAGTATTACAATGCCAAGAAAATTTATGATATTGCACAGACAACGACCAAGGATAAAAACCAGCCATCTGTTACCCATGATGAAAAACTGGTTATCCGTGCCTTGATTCACAATGCTCCCATTGCCCTGCGCACGCTTGAACCGGAGGACATGCCTGCAGAGGTTGGCGCCTTATTGGATACGGCGAATAACTGTATTGATATTCGCAAAGGCATGAGTGCGGAGGATATTTTCCGCAGTGTATCGGTGGAACTTGCCCATGCGGAGTTTGCGGGGAACAATCCTGATTATGACCGTAATGAAAATAGTTTAAAAGCGTATTGTGCCTCCTATATGCTCTGCAAGAAAAATGGCATTGACACCGGAGGCTATTCCTTTGACCGTGTGGCGGATGCTTTTGAAGGCATGGAAGCACAGGAAATCAAGGGAGAGCTTTCCGATATCCGTGACGCAGCCGGTGCCATTTCATCACGTATGGCAAAGGTACTGGAGCAGGGAAACAATACACGGCAGCCCTCCCATGAACGTTAGGAGGGTGCGGCATGAGTGAAGAAAAACGGATATTGGAACTCGACAAATACGAATACGGCGTCATCTTCCATTCCTTAAATGACAAACGAACGGCACTGCTGAAAGAAAAGCAGCCGACAGACGCTATAGATGATGTCCTCATCAAAGTCATTGATGCGCCGTCATTAAAAAAACGGCGGGAAAGGTACCGGGCAGATGAACGATAGGAAAACAGAGCTTGTACTTTTTTCTTTTGGCATTATTCCCGTCATCTGGCTTGCGCTATTAATTGCCCCTTATGTAAGCGGCGGTATTCCTGAAATTGTAAGCGGTCTTCCCAAAGCACTGAATGAGCCGTTTCACATCACATGGATTAAGGAAAGCGGTTCTATGACTGATGTCGATGCTGCAATAGATACTGTCACTACGATTGGCAGTGCAAGGACAATCCTCTGTTTTTTAGGTGCCTATATGCTTGGCATCGGAATCTATGTTTCCACCCGCCGTAACTATCGTAAGGGTGTGGAGCATGGTTCAGCCAAATGGGGAGAAGCCGTAACCATATGCAAAAAGTATCAGGATAAAAGGTTTATTGAGAATAAGATTCTCACGCAGAATGTCCGGATCGGGCTGGATGGCAGAAAGCACCGCCGCAACTTAAATATTTTAGTCTGTGGCGGTAGCGGTTCCGGTAAGACCCGCTTTTTCGGGAAGCCAAACGTGATGAACTGCAATACCTCCATGGTCATCTTAGACCCCAAAGGAGAGATTGCAAGAGACACCGGAAAGCTGCTTAAAGCAAAAGGCTATGAGGTACGTATCCTTGATCTTATCAATATGGAACGTTCTCATTGCTACAATCCGTTTGTGTATCTAAAAAATGACAATGACGTTCAAAAACTGGTCACGAACCTGTTTAAAGCAACCACCCCCAAAGGATCACAATCCCAAGATCCCTTTTGGGATACGGCGGCCAGTATGCTTCTGTTGGCATTAATATTCTACCTGCGATATGAAGCACCGCCGGATGAACAGAATTTCGCCATGGTCATGGAGCTGCTTCGTGCCGGGGAAGTACGGGAGGATAACGACGAATACCAGTCACCGCTTGATGAATTGTTTGACCGGCTGGAAATGAAGAATCCTGAACACATTGCCCTAAAGTATTATCGTAATTATCATTCCGGTTCCCCTAAAACGTTGAAAAGCATTCAGGTCACTCTGGCAGCACGGCTTGAAAAATTCAATCTGGACAGCCTTGCCGGGCTGACGATGACGGACGAGTTGGAGTTATCCACGTTGGGAGAAAAGAAAGTGGCTCTGTTTGCCCTGATTCCTGATAATGACTCCAGCTTTAACTTTTTGGTAAGTATTCTCTACACCCAATTATTCCAACAGCTATTTTTTACCGCCGACCATAAGTATGGCGGCAGCCTACCTGTCCATGTGCATTTTGTCATGGATGAATTTTCCAATGTTTCACTGCCGGATGACTTTGATAAGATCCTCAGCGTCATGCGGTCACGTTCGGTCAGCGTATCCATTATCCTGCAAAATTTGGCACAGTTAAAGGCATTGTTTGAGAAACAATGGGAGTCCATTGTGGGCAACTGTGACGAATTTCTCTATCTTGGCGGAAATGAACAAGGTACCCATAAGTATATTTCAGAGCTTCTGGGCAAGGCAACCATTGACACCAACACCTATGGTAAGAGTACGGGGCGAAGCGGAAACTATTCCACCAATTATCAAATCTCAGGGCGGGAGCTTTTAACACCGGATGAAGTGCGTATGCTGGATAACCGCTACGCACTTTTATTCGTTCGGGGAGAACGCCCCATTATGGATTTTAAGTATGACATTTTAAAGCACCCCAATGTGGCGATGACCGCAGACGGAAGTGCAGGCACTTACCGGCACGGCGAAGTTACCGAAGCCGTGGCGGCCATTACCTTTAGTAATCTGTCCGGTGACATTAAGGCACCGGAAGAAGTGAAAGACACCACCTACGAGCTTTTATCTGAAGAAGATATTGAAGCGATTTATGTTCAACCATCACAAAACAAGGAGGATTCAACACATGAGAAACAAGAAAAAGGAAACCAGTAAACTGCCAATGGGCAGAAAACTCCGCAAAGGCTTTGCCGTTTATATGGCACTTGTCTTTGTGTTCTGCTTTGGCACAATCACAGTATTTGCAACCAATGACCCACTTTCCGTAGTCAATAACCTGTCCACGTTCATTTTCGGACTGATTCGTGCCATTGGCATGATCTTACTTGGCTTTGGTATTGTGCAGGTCGGCTTGTCACTGAAATCCCATGACCCCTCTCAAAGAGCGAATGGATTCCTAACCCTTGCAGGCGGCATTATCATCACCTTTGCAAAGGAAATACTCACGCTCATTGCCGGATAAGGAGGCGATTCCAATGTCAGGTAGATTTCCAATCATAGAAAAAATGCACATTCATTCATTGGATGGTGAACTTAGGGAAGCCACCGTTCTAAAACGCCTTGGAGATAATGATTACCTTGCAAAATTTAATGGTGTTAAATGCCATGCGATTTACAATCCGTTTGTCAACCAATTTTATGTGGATGACAAGTACGGTATCATTCATGACAAAAAGCAGGAACATGACCGCTAACTGAAGGTTATGGAAATAATGGGCAGGCTCGTATAAACGGGTTTGCCCACAATTTATCAGCGAGGAGGTACATCATGCAATGTCATTAAGTTAACGTTTGCTGTAAAAATTGGAATGTGAGCAGTATATTGAAAAATACACTGCTCATTTTTGAACATACTAATTTATAAAAATTTCATAAAAAATTTATAAATACAAC
>Ga0153972_1000133_pt1 | contig 21203 bp, 20 predicted proteins | sample TSGA056MetaG_FD_104732 | JGI IMG/M metagenome (GOLD analysis project Ga0153972, IMG submission 104732) | Attine ant fungus gardens microbial communities from Georgia, USA - TSGA056 MetaG | ecosystem: Host-associated > Fungi > Mycelium > Unclassified | place: USA: Georgia, George L Smith State...
TCAGCTGGGCAGGCGTAAGTCCCATCATTTCATTTTCTCCTTTACGTTAAAGACAGGAAGTGAGACAGCTTTTGACATGGCCGCCAGAAATTCCTCCGGCGGAAAGGGGTTCCCATAAGCAGAAAACGGATTGACCGTTACCGCCACGAGATTTATGCGGTCCAATACAACAAACCGGCACTTTTTTGTGATCAGCCGCTGAAAGCTTCCCCTGCTCAAAAGAAGCTTGCTGCTGTCACTGACGACGATGGTGATAGGCGCAAGGTCGGCCGTTCGGATATAGGAATCCACCATAGCATCGGTCAGGGCCCCAAGCGCGAAGAGCGTATGGGTCCGGTTTGCCGTTTGCTCCCGCAGGGCGGAAAACAGCGCCGGCTGATTGGAATGCAGAATTTTTTCCCCGATAAGTGTCCACTTTGCCTCCGATATACCACGAAACAGGCCGGACAAAGCTTTATCTGAAAATACTGGAAGGGCAGCAAGGGTGCAGAAAAACGCCGTTTGCTCAATGACGTGATCCATTCCGCCCTCCAGCGAGGCGCCTGTGCATAAAACGGCGGCGTCACTCAGCGCACGCGTGCAAAGGGTCTTTCTGCTAAGCGCTCCGTCAATGAACACCCGCGATGCGCCATGGCGGAAAAAGCGCTCGCGCACATCAATCAGCTGGGAGACTGTCGAGGGCCCGCCCAGCTGTACATGCCCGTCGCTCAGCGCCCGCACAATAACCACCTCCCCCATGGGCGTAGAAAGACCGGTACACTCTAAAACTTCACGGGAAATATCACAATAAGGCAGAAGCTCCGATGCCGTTGCGATTAGGGCGCCGCGATGCACATAAATGCTGGGTTTGGCGGTTTTTGTAACCAAATCCACCGCTTCTCCATCCCGCCCGATTGAGGTTAAGCCTAAAACTTCATTTACTCCGTTGTATTCCAAAAGACACCGGTTCAACACGGTGGTTTTTCCGGCGTTCTTACACATGCCAATGAGCGAAATGGTGGTGTGCGGCCGTAGCAGATCCAGAAAGATATGCGCCTTCAACGCCCTTCACCTCCAATGAATAATACACTAAAATTCAATGCCCATCCTTGCCGGAATACCGCTGTCATAAGGGTGCTTTTCCTTCTTCATACAGGTGATATAGTCCGCATATGGGGCAACGTCCCGGGGCAGACTATGTCCCGTCATGATGATTTCAAGCCTGGATGGATGCTGCTGTAAAAATTGATGCAGCAATTCATGATCCAGCAAATTTAGCTCATACGCATCAATGATTTCATCTAAAATAAGAATCCCGGCCTTTTCCGAGGCCGCTATCCCTTTTTTAAACATATCATTGAGCCATACGCGTGTGTCAAGCAGCTCCTCCTCGGTCATCTGAAAGGTGAATTTTTTGATGGGCATTCCTCCAAAATAGGTCGTTTTTTGCAACTGCCTGTAAATCTGCACCTCGCCGGAATCTCCCGATTTTAAAAATTGCACCGCCACAACAGAACAATTATGGCCTATTGCCCGCAACGCCAAGCCAAATGCCGCTGTACTCTTTCCCTTTCCGTCACCATAATAAATGTGTATTTTTCCGGCTTCCATATCGTAAAACCACTCTCCCATCACGATTCCCCGGTTGTCATAACTATTTTTATAATAATCAACAAAAAACCATCTGTCAACTATGGGCTTTTTTCCATATCAGAAAAAAGAGCTTGAAAACGAGACCACGTGAATATAACCTTGTACAGTAACACCTCGGAATCCTCCGGTGCCATCCCACGGATTAGGCGTGGTGGTGTACGAGGGCGTGTAGCGTTAAGAAAACCATCGTGGATGCTTTTTAGCGACATGGCTTGAAGCCTCCGTGCTGGGGCGAGGGCGGCTGATCAGCGCTGTACTCTGCCCGACCCGTCTCCACCAGCAAGCTTTTCCACTTCGGAGACCGAAACCCGGTTGAAATCCCCTCCTATGGAATGCTTGAGTGCAGAGGCCGCCACTGCGAATTCGATGGCGCTCTGGCTATCCTTTCCAGTCAGCAGGGCGTAAATCAGTCCGCCACCGAAGGCGTCCCCGCCGCCCACGCGATCCACGATATGCAAGTGATACTCCTTGGAAAAGCAGAACTTCTCCCCATCATACAGCATTCCGGCCCATTTGTTATCGCTAGCTGAAATGGAAGTCCTCAGCGTAATCGCGACCTTCTGGAACGGGAATCGCTCCATCAGCTTTTTCGCCACCGACTCATATCCGGAATTATCCAGCTTTCCGCCGTAGATATCGGAATTTTCCGCCTCAATGCCAAAGACATCCTTGGCGTCCTCTTCGTTGGAAATACACACATCGACGTATTGGCACAGCTCGGTCATGGCCGTGCGAGCCTGCTCCCGGGTCCACAGCTTTCCGCGATAGTTCAGGTCACAGGATATCTTCACCCCCTGCGCCTTAGCCGCCTTGCAGGCCGCTTTGCAGATCCCCTCCATGTTGGAGCCAAGCGCAGGGGTGATGCCTGTAAAGTGGAACCAGTCTGCCCCCTCAAAAATACGATCCCAGTCAAAATCCGACGGACTCGCCTCTTGAAGGGCGGAGTGGGCTCGATCATAAATGCAGACCGACCCGCGCTGGGCCGCACCCTTTTCCAAGTAGTAAATGCCCACCCGGTCACCTCCCCGGACGATTTTGGATGTATCTACTCCGAGCGCCCGGAGGGCGTTCACCGCCCCCTGCCCAATTGCATGGCTGGGCAGCTTGGTGACCAAGGCGGCCTCCATGCCAAAGTTGGCAAGGGAGACCGCCACATTGGCTTCCCCGCCGCCAAAGGTGGCTTCAAACTGGTCGTTCTGGAAAAAGCGATTATATCCGCTGGGGGCGAGCCGGAGCATAATCTCGCCAAAAGTAATAATCTTTCCCATGTCAATGACCCTCCCGTACTGCTTTTACAATGTCCGCGGCCTTCCGGGCCATGGACTGAATTTTGCCGAACTCGCTGTCGTTGATTGCGGTATCCTTCACCATCCAACTGCCGCCACAGGCTAGGATTTTTTCGTTTCTCAGGTAATCGGCGACATTGGCGGCGCTGATGCCTCCGGTGGGAATGAACCTGATTCCGGGATAAGGAGCAGAGAGGGCCTTTATCATGGGCAGGCCTCCAGAGGGTTCGGCAGGGAAAAATTTCAGTACCTCCAGCCCCAACTCCAAGGCCGCTTCAATTTCGGTGGGAGTAACCACGCCGGGCACAATCAGAACCCCCATCTCCTGGCAGTGTCGTACCACGCGCTGGTTGGTGCCGGGGCTGACGATAAACCTTGCACCGGCATCCACGGCGGCATCTGCATGCTGGCAGGTGAGGACGGTGCCCGCTCCTAGAAGCATTTCCGGTACCTCCGCCGCGATACGGCGGAGGGCTTCAGCGGCAGGGACAGTGCGGAGGGTGATCTCCACCACCGGCAGCCCACCGGCGTACAGCGCCTTAGCCAGTGGGACAGCCTTTTCTGCATCGTCAATCTTAACCACCGGCACAATGCCGATTTCAGATATCCTTAGAAGTACATTGTCCATAAACATCTCTCCTTACAAATATCGCTTTAGGGTTGCGCGCACCGCGCCGGGGCCGCCGATCATCTGCCGAAACATGTCCTCCACTTTTTCCGCAAGCCCCGCATCGTACAGATCCACGGCAAAGAGCACCTCGTTGGATAAAATAGCCCACAGGCTATTCCCACAGCTCTTCGGGCTGCCCAATCGCACCTGCTCCAACTGGGTCTGGAGGGTGCCCAACATGGGGTCGGCACTGCACTCCATGGGCCTGCCCTCATCGTCCACAGCAAGCAGGTAACGCAGCCAACCCGCAATCGTCAGCGGAATACCTATCAGCTTGCCCACATCCAAATCAGCTCGGGCCAGATAGCTTTTGATAGTCTCACCAAACCGAATGGACATCTTCTGGCTTGTATCGGTGGCAATCCGCTGGGGTGTATCGGGAATAAAAGGGTTGGGCAGCCGCTCCTCCAGCACCTCCCGCAGGAAATCAACCGGATGCAGGATGCCGGGATTCACTACAACCGGCATACCCTCATCATATCCAATTTTCTCGACCAGTACCTTGAGGACGGGATCCTTCATCTCGGCAGCAATGCTGTCATACCCCAGTAGGCAGCCGAATACCGCCAGTGCCGTGTGGAGCGGGTTGAGACAGGTGGTCACTTTCATTCGTTCGGTCTGATTGACAGTTTCCCGGTCGGTCAAATATACTCCGGCGCGTTCCAGCGGCGGGCGGCCATTGGGGAAACGGTCCTCAACCACCAGATACTGGGGCACCTCCGCGTTGACAAACGGCGCAATAAAGGTGTTCTTATTTGTAACCACAGTGGCCATGTCCGCAATCCCCGCGTTGGTCAGCGCCGCCTCTACCGCCTTGTCGGGACGGGGCGTGATCTTGTCAATCATGCTCCACGGGAAGGAGACCTTGCTCTCGTCTTGAAGCCAGGCAATAAACCCCACATCGGCAAAGCCGCGTTCCAGCCAGCCGTCCGCTATGGCGCATACGCTCCGCCGCAGCGTCTCGCCGTTGCGGGAGCAGTTGTCCATGCTCACCATCGCCAGCGGCGCGCCTCCTGCCCTGTACCGCTCCAGCAGGAGTGCCGTCACAATGCCCATAACGTGGCCGCACTGGGCAGGGCCGTTTTGAAGGTCCGCCGCGGCCAAGGGCAACCACTCCCCGTTCAGATGGTTCAGAGCGTAGCCCTTCTCGGTGATGGTGAAGCTCACAATCTGGAGACTGTCCCTGCAAAAGGCCGCCCGGAGCACTTCCATCTCCTCCTCATAGTCCCGGCCCGCCCGGAGGCCGTCGGCAATGCTGGCAACCACTTCCTTTTCCATCGTCCCGTCCGGCTTGAGACTCACCATGAGCGTCATGTTGTCAAAAGGGGCATAAATTTTATCTATGATATCGTAGTCAAAGGTTTCAACGGTGATAATCCCGCTCTCCACAAAGTCCTGTGCAAGCAAAGACTGCTGGAGCCGGGCAATAAAGCCGCGAAAGATATTGCCAGCTCCAAAATGAATCCACCCAGGGTACCGGCGGGTCATATCCGCCATCTTCTTCCAGTCAAAGGCGGGAAGGATCACCCCGGCCGCTGCCCAGCCTGCCCTGTCCTGAATTCCCTGATAGTTCAATTTCAGCATGCATTTGCCCCTTTCTATGCCTTATACTAGCGCTCCAAGTTAGGTTTTTCAAGTTCTCGCTGAGCAAGCGATTTTCAGCGCAAGGCGGACGATTGAGGAATACTTTGTACGCTTATTGCCCCTCAATCGGATATTCGTATTAGAGTATCACGCCATCCTTGAATATAGCAATCTCTCGATACCCGTGGCACTCGGCAACTGTTGGTTCGCCGCCTGCCACTCGGAGCACATAGTCTAACAGATGTTGTGCCACATGCTCCATTTTTTCTCCCCCGGCTACGATCCCCGCGTCAAAGTCAATCCAGTTCCGCTTTGCCTCAAAGAGATTGGTGTTGGTCGAAATCTTCACGGTGGGCACAGGCGCCCCGAAGGGGGTGCCCCTTCCGGTCGTAAAGAGAATGAGATGCGCCCCCGCGGCAGTCAGGGCTGTCGCCGATACCAAATCGTTGCCCGGACCGCTGAGGAGGTTAAGTCCCTTTTTCTTAACGATCTCGCCATACCCCAGCACGTCCGCCACCGGCGCCATCCCCCCCTTTTGAACACAACCACAGGATTTCTCCTCCAGCGTGGTGATTCCCCCTGCCTTGTTTCCGGGACTGGGGTTTTGATAGATAGCCTGTCCATGATTTATATAATACCTCTTAAACCCCTCAATCATCTCCACTGTCTTTTGGAACACAGCCTTGTCCGCACATCGCTCCATGAGGATGTTTTCGGCCCCAAACATTTCAGGCGTCTCTGTCAGGATGGTGGCGCCCCCAAGGGCAATTAGCCGGTCGGAGAAGCAGCCTACCACCGGGTTGGCCGTGATGCCAGACAGTCCGTCAGAGCCGCCGCACTTCATTCCCACCACCAACTCCTCTGCCGGAATAGGCGTGCGCGAAAAGGAAGCAGCATGACCGGCCAGCTTCTTCAGTAGGGCTGAACCGGCAGCAAGCTCATCTGCCTCCTCCTGACAGGTCATGTACTGAACCCGTCGGTCCTCCCATTCACCCAGCTCGGTACGGAATTGTTCCATGGTCAGGTTTTCGCATCCCAGCCCCAACACCAGTACACCGGCGGCGTTAGGATGGCAGGCGAGGGCGGCCAGCAATTTCCGGGTCTGGGCGTGGTCCTCTCCCATCTGGCTGCATCCAAAGGGGTGGGGGAAGGCATATACCCCCTCAATATTTCCGCCGACCAGATGCTGATTACACTGCGCCAGCCGCTGGGCAACGCCGTTGACACAGCCCACGGTGGGAATAATCCACAGTTCATTACGGATGGCGGCCCGTCCGTCCGGACGGCGATACCCCTGAAACGTGTGCGGCTCCATATGCGGGAGCGGGAATTTTTTGGGGCGGTACACGTATTCCCGTCCCTCCGAAAGGTCGGTACATACATTGTGGGTATGCACCCATGAGCCGGGAGAAATGTCATGGAAAGCCACTCCGATGGCGCAGCCGTACTTCACAACCTGTCCTCCCCTGCGGATTTCCGCCAGCGCGATCTTGTGACCCCGATCAATGTCCTCCGCTGCCGTAACCGTGCCGCCGCCCACGGAGATAGGCTCTCCCACGGCAATCGTCTCCAGCGCCACAGCCACATTGTCCATAGGATGGATTTGAATTTGCTTCATCGTATAGTCCTCCAAGCCATCACAGGCACTCCTGCATGGCGCGGTACATACCCATCGCCGCAATCCGTTCTAAAATGCGGGTTACGGCGGCCTCGAAACCAGGGAGGGCGGAGAGTTCTAACCCCCACATCCGCTCGTTGCTCACCACAGCGTGGACAAGGGCCGCGGGTCTGTCATCCCGGTGGTCATAGTAAAAATCCAGTACCCAGGGGTCATCCTTGACTTGATAGCGATCCTCCCCACGCCGCCCGATGAGGCAGCCCTCACCCCGTACCCGTCCACCGTGGTAGAAGGAGAGATATTCGGCAAAGGAGAAGATAAGGCAGGTAGGCAGCGTACCGGTGCGCGCCGCGAACTCCAGCAGGCTGGGCATAATCCGGGCACGCCACTTTGCAGTAGAGTTGAGGGAGATGTCCAACAGTCTGTGGTCAATATAGGGATTTTGAAACCGCTCGATGACCGACGCGGCAAACCTGTTCAGTTCTTCGCCGGGCAAGTCCAGTGTCGGGATAATCTCCTGATAGACGGCTTTTCCCATAAAACCACGGATGGTCGAATTTTCCATACAGCTCCGCACCATGTCGTGCCCGATAAGGTAAGCCCCCAGCGACATGGCTGTGTGCGCTCCGTTGAGCACGCGTACCTTTCGCCGCTGATAGGGGGTGAGGTCATCAGTCACAATGATGGGCAGGCCTGCCTGTTCAAAGGGCAGTTCCTCTTTGATCGACTGCGGTCCCTCTATGACCCAGAGGCCGAATAGCTCGCCGGCATCCAGCAGGCTGTCTTCATAACCCAGTTCGGCGCAGATGGTCTCAGCTTCCACCCGGGGGTACCCAGTGACAATCCTGTCGACCAGGGTTGAGCAGAACACGTTCTCCCGCGCCACCCACTGAGAAAACCCTGTATCCAGCTCCCAATGGCTGATATACCTCTCCACACATCTGCGCAACATGTCGCCGTTGCGGTCGATCAGTTCGCAGGGGAGGATGATAAAGCCCTTTCCCCCCAATCGATAGCGCTCGTAGAGGAACCGGGTCAGCTTGCCGGGAAAGCTGGCGGAGGGCTCGTCGTCAAAGCGGCAGACGGGGTCAAAGACGATTCCCGCCTCGGTGGTATTAGAGACCAGGAAACGTAACTCTGGAATTTTTGCGCAGTCTAGCAGCGTCCGATAGTCCTCGTAGGGGTTGATACAACGGGACACGCAGGAGATGACTCGCCTTTGACTGACCGGCCGCCCCTCCTCCCTGCCCCGGAGGAGAAGTGTATACAGCCCCTCCTGCCGGCTGATAACCGGTTCGAGACCTGGGGCAATGGGCTGGACAAGTACGACCTTGCCATCAAAGCCCGCACGTTCGTTCATTACATCAATAAACTCCTCCACAAAGGCGCGGAGGAAGTTGCCTTCACCAAATTGAAGCACCCGCTCCGGAGCATGACGGAGCAGATAGCCCTGAAAGTTCCTCTGTTCCAGTGTGCGGTAGGAGAGCTGTTCCATAGTGACTGCCTTTCATTCTTTCAAGTTCATGAAATAAATGAAAAAGCCACATCCGGGCCTGCCTGTCAGGCGTCGTTCCGAATATGGCCCTTTCCTCAGAGGCCATTTTTACAAATGGCCTCCCACAAGCCGTTGAGGTAAGATGCCCCCAGCGCACGGTCATACAGGCCGTAACCCGCCCGACCTTTCTCGTCCCAGATCATGCGGCCGTGGTCGGGGCGGACATAGCCGGTAAAGCCAACATCGTAATAGGCCTTCATAATCTCGTATAAGTCCAAGCTTCCATCCTCGGAAAAATGCGCGGACTCCTCAAATTGCCGCTCGCCGGTAAAGCGGATATTACGCACATGGGCAAAGTGAATCCGCCCTTCAACGCCGAACTCCCGTACCAGCGCAGGGATATCGTTGCAGATATTCGCCCCCAGAGAGCCAGAGCACAGAGTCAGTCCATTGTAGGGGCTGTCTACCAGATTTAGAATCCGCCGGATATCCTCCCTGCCCGTACAGATACGGGGCAGGCCGAAGATATCCCAAGGGGGGTCGTCCTGATGGATGGCCATTTTGACATCGTACTGTTCACAGGTTGGGATGACTGCCTTCAGAAAGTAGCTGAGATGCTCCAGCAAATCATCGTGGGACACATGCCTGTACCGGGTGAACAGCGTTTTTAATTCGCCCATCCGCTCCGACTCCCAGCCTGCCATCTCAAATTCTCCGGCCCCATTTTGAATTTGGTCTGCAAAGGCCTGTGGGTCGGCAATCTGGTCAATTCGCTTCTGATCATAGGCCAGTACGGTAGCTCCGTCGCTCCGGGACTTGAAGAGGTCGCTGCGGGTCCAGTCAAAGACAGGCATAAAATTGTAACAGATAACCTTTACGCCCGCCTGACCCAGCCGTTCTATCGTCTTGCAGTAATTTTCAATATATGCGTCCCGGCTGTGGAGCCCCAGCTTAATATCCTCGTGGATATTGACGCTCTCAATGACCTCCATTTCCAGTCCGGCGCTGTTTACCTCTTCTTTCAGCGCCCGGATACGCTCCACGGGCCAAAGGGCCCCGGCTGGCAAATCCATCAGGGTGGTGACTACACCGCTCATATTTGGGATTTGCTTGATATATCGCAGAGGTATGATATCCATAGTGCTTCCATACCATCGAAATGTCATCTTCATTGCGGTCACTCCTTACCCCCTAGTATCCACCAGATGCTTTCCCAGTTTCTTTTCCAATGTACCCTGTAGTTTAGTCAGGAACGTACTGAAAATCAAGTAGACGAATGCAGCCTCAAGATAGAGCAAAAGGGGTTGGAATTTGACAGCAATAATCTGTTGTGCCGTCTGAAATATCTCCGGCACAGTAATCGTCGCCACCAAGGAGGTGTCTTTCAGCAGGCTGATGAAGGAGTTCCCCAGCGCGGGTACCGCCACAAGCGCCGCCTGTGGAATGATAACGAAAATCATGGTCTGCACTCTGCTCAGACCCAGGGCTCGGCAGGCCTCAGATTGCCCTTTTGAAATAGAACCAAGAGCAGAGCGAATAACCTCCGAGTTATAGGCGCCTTGACTGATGGTCAACGCCATAAGGGCTGACGGGATAGGGTCCAGCACCAGACCGACAGAGGGCAGCCCAAAGAAAATAACGAAAACCTGCACAATCAGGGGTGTGCCACGGATCACCCACACATAAAACCATGCGATAGCCTGCAGCGGCTTGATTTTGGACATGCGCATCAGTGCCACCACAAAGGCCACAACAAGGCCCAACGCAAAGGAACACAGCATCAGGGGAACAGAAATCAACAAACCGGCCTTGAACATAGGCCAAAAGGAACTTAGAAGCAACTCAATTTTGGTCACAGCAGCCCACCTCCTCGGATAAGGGGAATCGGGGCATTGGCCGCAGGCGATGCCCCGATTCAGTTTATGTTTCGTTTCTCTTACTTTTGATAGATGCTGGTGCTGCCGGCCACCGTCTCACCAAAGTACTTGACGGTCAGGTCATAGCAAGTGCCGTCGTCAATAAGCTCCTGGATAATCTCGCTCACTCTGTCACACAGAGACTGGTCTTCCTTCCGGAACATAGCAACAGACTCAATGATATAGCGCTCATCCTCGGCAGGCTCGAAGATGGCGGCAATCTTAATGTTGACGTCAGGACGCTCCTTCATATACTCCTCCACAGCGGCCACGTTGTTCACAGTGGCATCGGCCCGGCCGGTGGAAATAAGATCCATGGCCGCGGTTAGGGAGGCATCGGACAAGGTAGCGCCGGCCTGACGGGCCAAATCACCAGCGGTAGATGTCAGAGAATTGGCGCAGAGTTTTCCATCCAAATCGGCAAAGGACTTGATTTCGTCATTATCGCCAGCCACAACCACACAGAAGGGGTTTTCAGCATAAGCGATGGTCAAAGCATAGGCCTCCTGACGTTCTGGCTTGGGGTTGACTCCACAGATGACGGCATCGTACCGCTTTGCGTCCAGGCCTGCGATGACAGGATCCCAGCTGTTGGAAATATTGAATTCAACCTCAACGCCAATGCGCTCGGCGATAACCTTGGCAATCTCCACCTCAAAGCCGGTGAGGTCTCCGGTTCCATCCTCGTTATACACATAGGGAATCCAGTTGCCTTCGGCACCGATGGTCAACTTGCCGGCGTCCAGTACGCGTTGAAGAGATCCATCACCGTCGGACGGTGTTTCAGACTTGGGCTTGCTGTTGCCACATGATGCTAGGATAAAGATCATTGCAAGGGCCAAAATGACGGACAAAATTTTCCTCAGTTTCATTTTTTTCACCTTTTTCCTTTAAATTATTCACCGGCCAAGCCGGAAAATGACTACATTTCGTCCTCCAAAAATCGCTTCAATACACGGTAATTTTTAATATCAGCTGCATAGGGGTCGGTAAAATAGTGCTCATCGGCCACTTCCTGCACCAGATACCCGGTATAGTGGTGGTCGCTCATCATCTGAATCTGCTCTTCCAGGGCAGTGTTTCCATCGCCCCAGATGTTGTGGAGCCAGGGATCGCCATCCAGAAAATGCATGTGAATCAGGTCTTCCCCAAATGCCTCAAACCAGTCGCTCAGGGCCTCCCCGGCCGCACCGGTGGCGATATTGTCCGCCATCATCTTCAGATTGGGATGGTTAATCTCCCGGTACATCCGCTTGGCCCGCTCCAGATTGTAGACCAGATTGCTCTCATCGTCCCGGAGGGATTCCATTACCAGCAAAACGTCGTACTGCTGAGCCATATGGCACAGCCTTCCCAAATGGTCACGGCAGCGGCTCCACATGGCGGCAGCTTCCTCGTTCCGATAGCCCCAACCCGAATTGACCACCACCCTGTCGGCCTCCAGCTCAGCAGCCAGACGGATGGAATGAGAAAAATACTGATAGGAATACTCCAGATGCGCAGGCTCCTGCATGGCATACTGGTACTGGTAGGCGATACTGGGGGCGGTAATGGACACCACCTGCAAATCGCGATCCCGGAGCTTGCGCTTGAACGTCGCGGTATTTTCAAAGCCCTCGTGATCCAGCCAAAAGTGGGCAGCCCCGCACCAGAGCTCGATTTTCTTTATCCCCAGCTTCTGCTGGCAATCTAGAAAATAGTCCAGCGAAAAGCGCTGGTAGTGTTGGTTCATCGCAACCAACTGGCTTCGCTTTAGGTTTGCCACACGCCACCTCCCTCGGATATAGCACGGAGCGCCCTTTCGTCCGGATACGCCGGAGATTCAACATAATGATCGCCGGGTACCCTCAGGGAAATGTCGCCCAGATAGCCCACAGCTTCCAACTCCTCCAGATAGTTCATCATGGGCAGGCATCCATCACCCCAAGCCCGCCAACCATGGTAATTGCCATCGGTCAAACACACCAGGGCAATCTGATCCCCCAGTAAGCCGAACCAATCCCCAATTGTCTCCCCGCAGGCACTCATCACATTGGTGTCCAGCGCGGCGCCCAGCCGGGGATGGGAGAGTTCCTCCAAAACAGAAGCAATTTCGGCTGCCCGGCCAAGGATAGGTGACTGCGCAATGAGCGGCGTATCCGACCCCATTACCGGGCAGAGCAGGAGCGTGATTTCCGCCTCCTCGGCCGCGCTGCATAGGCTACGCAGCATGGAAACGGCTTGACGATGAAGCTGCGCTCCATCCAAGTCCCAGCAGGCCCCGGCGGCACCCAGCACTACCCGGTCGCCTCCCAGTGCGTGAGCCAGTGTGATTGCGTTCTGATAATATCGAAACGTCGCTTCCCTCTGGCACCCCTTCACCGCAGTGATGGAATAGCGGTAGTGCGGCGGCGTGAGGGTGGCTAATTGAAGGCCTGCCTCGTCCAGCGCGGCCTTCAGGCGCCCGGGCTCCTCAATCCCCGTATGGGCGCACCAGAAATGGGGCGTCTGGGGAACGAAATCCAATCCGTGGAATCCCAACCGCTCCATTTCGGCAAGGAAGTAAGCCATCGGATAGCGGCTATACTGACCATTACTGCCTAAAAGCCGTCCGCGCACGTCCATAGCTATTTAATCTCGCCGGGATAGCCGTTTTCGCACAGTTCAAACCAAACATAGGCAAATTTCTCCCCCTCGGCACATTCACTGCCGTGGTAGGAGCCGTGGGGAGTGTAAGAGATATCTCCTCCCTGAACATGGTATTTTTCATCCTCGGCGGTGTAGGTAAAAGATGCGCCCGGCAGCATGATGTACCACTGCTCAAGCTCATTATGAATATGCTGGCCAATGTAGTTGGGGCCGGAGCCAAAGTTCGCCCCCATAGACAGGCGGCCCAGGTTGCGGTGCTCCAGCAGCATCATTTGCTGGATGTCCGATCCGGTAAAGTCTTCTTTGTAATGCCATGCCTGGGATACGCCGCGGAATCGGGGCAGGCTCATGTGGCTCTCCTTCAAGCAGGTCTTATCATAGTCGTTCAACTCGGTCACAATATGAACCAGTTCCAGCGGCTCCCTGGCATCGGCGGCGCAGTGGATAGTAAACTGCTCCTTATCAAAATCGGGCACAAAAACCGAAACCTCCGTGATGTTAAACACCTGCCTAGGGGTAACGATATAGCCCTTGCCGCTTGTAAAGAGAAATACCTGATTATTCTGCTGCTTAGAGTAAATATTGGTGGTAAAGTCAGCATCGGGCTGGAGAGAAACTCGCTCCAGGGCCGCGTCTTTATACTCGCCCACCATGATGGGTATACGGGACACGCCGTTTTTGTATTTATGTAGGATGTCCGTCCCCTTGGAAAGTCTGACCAGCGCCATGCTAATATCTCCTTGTATACAGTTTTAAGTTTATTTTCTCTGTCCGGCACCCGTTCTACTTAATCTCACCGGGATACCCATCAATACACATTTCAAACCAGATATAGTCGTACTTCTCGCCTGTCTCGGCCTTACTGCCGTGGTAAAATCCGGGGGGCGTGAAGGACAGGTCGCACTCCGTCATCTTTACTTCTTCGCCGCCTGCGGTATAGGTAAAGGAAGCGCCCGGCAAGGGAAAATACCACTGGGCCAGTTCATTGTGGATGTGCTGCCCGATCACGGTTGGGCCATTGCCTAAAACAGCCCCCATGGACAGGCGGCCCAAGTTGCGGTGCTCCAGCAGCATCATGGAGGTGGTACTCTCGTTGTCCTTAAAATCCTCATCGTAGGTCCAGCCCTGTGAAATTGTGCGGAATCGGGGCAGTGTCATTCGGGACTCCAGCAGACAGGTCTTGTCATATTCGTTTAGTTCTGTGACAATATGAAGAAATTCCAGTGGCACTCTGCTGTTGGCAGAACAGGTAATGGTAAAACGTTCCACATCAAATTCGGGAACAAAGACGCCCGGTTCATTTGCGTTCCATGCCTGACGTGGTGTGGTGATATAGCCCTTGCCTCTGGTGAAAACAAAGAGCTGGTTGTGCTCTTTGACAGAAAACACCTCAGGGATAATGGTACTGCCGGGCTGCAGGGCGCAGTGAGCAAATCGGGCCTGGTCGAACGCTCCCTCCAGCGCAGGGACGCAAGAACAGCCATCCGTAAACGTGTGCTTAATATCGCTGTAACGGTCCACTTTTATCAGAGACATCGTTGCTTCCTCCTCGAAATATGTGTTATGCGCAATGTATACTCACAGCATTTTGCTCAAAAAGTCTTGTAACCGCCTGTTTTTTGGGTTGGAAAAAAATTCTTCGGGCGCGCTGTTTTCCACAATATAGCCTTTATCGATAAACATGACCCGGTCGGCCGCCTCACGGGCAAACCCCATCTCATGCGTCACCACCAGCATGGTCATGCCGCCGGCGGCCAATTTCTTCATAACATCCAGCACCTCACCCACCATCTCCGGATCGAGCGCGGAGGTCGGCTCGTCAAAGAGCATGACCTCTGGCTTGAGCGCCAATGCGCGGGCAATGGCAACACGCTGTTGCTGCCCGCCGGAAAGCTGATTGGGATAGGCGTCCCGCTTGTCCTCCAACCCTACGGTTTTCAACAGATCCATACCCAGGGCCTCGGCCTCTTTCTTCTCCAGTCCCTGCACACGGATAGGGGCCAATATGATGTTGTCCATTACCGTCAGGTGAGGAAAAAGATTGAACTGCTGGAACACCATTCCCACGCCCAGCAAAAGCTTTGAGGCAACTCGTTTATCCGCCGAGACAAGATCGACGTCGTGGTACATAATCTGCCCGCCAGTAGGCCGTTCTAGCAGGTTCAGACAGCGCAGGAATGTGGACTTGCCGCAGCCCGATGGACCCACAATCGCCACCACCTCACCCGGCTGGATCTCAGTGGCAATCCCTTTGAGCACCTCATTTTTGCCGAAACTCTTTCGAAGACCCATCACACGAATCACACTCATATCATTTCCGCCTCCCGAGTGTAGTGGCGCTCCATGCCAAAATACTGCACACTGTTCCAGTAAGAGATGTCAGCCACCAGCCGCTCCAGTGCCAGCCGGTCATCCGGGCACACGCCTTTCTCCGCCCAATCGCCTAGTAGGTTACAGAGGATGCGGCGGAAATACTCGTGCCGGGTATAGGAAAGAAAGCTGCGGGAATCAGTCAGCATCCCGATGAAGTTGCCCAGCAATCCGTTGGCGGCCAAGGTAGAAATTTGAGCCTCCATTCCGTCCTTATGGTCATTGAACCACCATGCGGAGCCATGTTGGATCTTTCCACGCACATTTGGCTCATGAAAGCATCCCATCAGAGTGACCAACGCGGCGTTATCATTGGGATTGAGGGAGTACAAAATCACCTTGGGCAGCATGCCTTTCCGCTCCAAGCCATCCATAAATGCGGCCAAATCCGGCAGGTTTACCCCCGGGCCGATACAATCATAGCCGGTGTCTTGCCCAAGCGTACGGAACATGGCAGCGTTGTTATCCCGCTGGGCTGCAAAATGCAGCTGCATTACCCAGCCTCGCCTGGCATATTCCTCTCCGCAGAAATGGAGCAGTGCAGCTTTGTACTGCCACATCTCTTCCTCGGTTATCGACGCTCCCGCCAGGCGGCGCTTTAAGATATCATCCAGCTTGGTCCCATTCGTACGAAAGTAGCGGATGTTATCCAAACCGTGGTCAGCCAACACACAGCCGTGCGCCGCAAAGTAGTCCAACCTCTGTCGTATGGCCTGAATCAGGGAGGTCCAACCGGTAATTTTCACTCCCGCCACAGCTCCCAGCTGCGCTATGTAGGCAGCAAACCCATCTTTTTCTAAATTGACCGCCTTATCAGGCCGGAAGGACGGAAGAACCTGCGTCTCCAAGCCGATATCGGCGGTCAGCCGTGCATGCCACTCCAGCGTATCTACCGGGTCATCCGTGGTACAGAGCATAGTCACATTGGAGCGTTTGAGAATATCTCGCACGCTCATGCCGCCCTCCATAGCTTTTCCGCAGAAGTCCCAGACCCCCGCGGCATTCGCCGCTGTCAAATGTCCGGCATACCCAAAATAGCGGTACAACTCCAGATGGCTCCAGTGATACAGGGGGTTTGCCACTGCTCTTTCCAGTGTCCCTGCCCATGCCGCAAACTTCTCAAAATCGTCGGCGCCTCCGGTGATATACCGTTCCTCTACCCCGTTGGCGCGCATCAACCGCCACTTGTAGTGATCCCCCTCCAGCCAGAGCTGAGTGAGGTTGTAAAACAGGCGGTTCTCCGCAATTTCCTTGGGGCTTACATGGCAGTGGTAATCCAAAATGGGCAATTGCTCTGCCATACCGTGGTAGAGCGCTTTGGCAGTCTCATTTGAGAGCAGAAAATCGTCATCTAGAAACGGTCTCATCGTCCTTTCCTCCGTCCTATCCGGCTAATCTTACTATTCTTACCCCCATTTACTTTAAGAAGTCATGAAGAATTGATATATTTGTGATATATCTTAATATATACTGTGATCGTAACACAATTTTTCTTCCGTGTCAAGTACATTTTTGTCTAATTTTAATGGTTTGCTTTTACAGAAATTGGTACACTCACAACGGAAAAATCGAGATGTTGATGTATTCGTCCTGACGCCTATCGTCCTACGCTTGACAGCAAAAAATATACTGCTATACTAAGGTCACAACTGATATATTAAAATGGTCATTCTAACACGTTTGTGATATATCATCTTAGGGAGGAACATATGAACGCAACCGTAATTCAGAACCGCGAAAGCTTGTCTCAGAAAGCCTATGACCAGATCAAGGCCATGATATTACAAAAGGATCTGGCCCCGGGTCAATTTATCAACGAATCCCATCTTCAAAAACTGCTTGGCATCGGCCGCACGCCGGTACGGGAAGCAATTCTTGCTCTGGCTCAGGATAATCTTATCATCATCCATTCCCGTAAAGGGATTGAAGTTACCCGCCCCACGCCTAAGGCGATCCATGATATCTTCGAAATACGCACCCTGTTAGAGCCCATGATTCTCCAACGCTGTTTCCCTCTCATCGATCTTCAGTGGGCCACAGAAATGCGCAATCTTCTTCTCCAGCATCAGGACGATGACGACAGTAGCGACGGACAGACCGCAGCCCCACTCATTGAACTTGACAACCGCTTCCATTTGGCACTGGTGGACACACTGCATAATCAATACGCTAGCCAGTTAATGCGCAGTCTGGTAGATTACTTGAACTTAATACGTATTACTGCTTGGAAATCCTCCCGTTACCATGTCAGCAACCAGGAGCATATTGCCATTTTAGATGCTATTCTGGAACAAAAACCGGATGCGGCCGTTAAGCTCCTCTCTGAACATATTCAACTCTCCTATCAGGAGACAATTGACACAATGATGCACACCTCCTTTTGATAGAATCGTTTCCTCGAAAAGTAACCCCATCAGCACAGACAAAATAACGCAGATGCAGAATCAAGCCGCGAAATGAAGGCAAACAGACGATAAGCCATCCGGAGTAAAGGAAAAGCGCATAGCATACGGATCTTATAAAAAACGATTTTCAAAGGCTGTTAAACAAGGTTGATAAAAACAAAAAAGAGCTTGTGTCGCTTCGCTCAGGTAAAACAAACGCGCAAAATCAAATGCCAAATACCAGTACCCGGATAATCCTGAAAAAGCCGAAAACAGATTCCAGTATCCGCAAGGTGTGGTTGTCGAAAACAATCGCTTACATCATGCGGGAAATGTCGTTTGCCGATGAATCCTTCACCAAAGCTTACACAATCAATACAGTGTACTTCTGGAGCGACCTGAATAAGGCGATGCTTGAAATCCGGCGTGTGTTAAAATCCGATGGAGTTTTCATCAATACGCTTTATACGAATGGAACCCTCTCCAGTTTTTCACATACCCGGTTCGGATATAAGCGATATAATGCGAATTAACAAGCGCAGGCATAGACGCTGGGTTTGCGGTGAAAGCAGTATCCATTTTGCAGGGAGCGGCATATTGTAATGTGCACCAAAAAACACAAGCAATAGGGAAACTGACAAATGAAATTTTGCGGTGGGCTTTTAGCCGTAACGGATTTGGAGCGTTCAAAGGCGTTTTATAAGAAATCCCTCAATCGGGATGTCATCATCGACTACGGTGCGGGCGTCACGCTCACAGGCGGATTTTCGCTCCAAACGCATGAGACTTGGCGCAGCTTTATCGGCGGCCTTGACGTTCGATTCAAGGGCAACGACACAGAGCTGTACTTTGAGGCCGACGATTATGATACCTTTATGATACCTTTCTATCGAGTATTGACGGCTTAGCGCTTGTCCACCCGCCGATTGAGCATTTATGAGGGCAGCGCGGCGTTCGCTTCTACGGCCCCGACGGACATATTATTAAGGTGATGCTATATAATATCATCGTCGTATTGTGTAAAAATGCTAAGTTCATACGGATATACGCATTTTTGCAAAATTACACCGTCTGGCGTTTTAGCACTTTACCATGCTGCAGTACTTTAAATCCAGAGGTTAAGACTATGACTAAGATGATCGGACAAAACCGGCAAAACAAGGTGGTATTTTTATTAACTCTGTGTTTATCTATTGCATTCCTGATGAGCAGTGCGGTTTTTGTACTGTACAATAGTGAACGAAACGAACAGAGAACCATCCAACATCTTAAAGATGCCACTGCACAACAGGTGGAGACGTTGCGGCAGGAGGTCGAAAGTAATTTGCAAATACTTCGTGCTGCCTCCCTTTTCCTTGCACAGCAAGATTTGAACGATCATGGCCAAATTAATTCTATCATAGACGAAGTAAACCAGAGCAATAGTTTTGTGCGGATGGGGTTAGCTAGTGTTGATGGACAAATAGATTTGGTGGATTCGAACGGTCAAATTTATGAAAGCATGAATCTATTACTATTTGATTTTTTTCAACAGGCGCTGGATGGGAAATGCAGTGTCTCAGCGACTTTTCTAGACCCTGCCACCGGTGAAAACGTCAACTACTATAATGCGCCAGTGTACCAAAATAACCAAATAGTGGGTGTGCTTTGTGGCGTCAATACAGACCGAATGTTGAGGAACACTTTATCTGCGCAGGTATTCCAAGGACACGGAGATTTTATAGTGCTGAGTCATCAAGGAAGAATTGCGGGAACGACAGTCTTTCCTGAATCCATTATGCCTTATGGCGCAGACATAATGCAGCTTCTAGATTTTGACCAAGACCATCGAGAATCATTTGTTTCGTTATTATCCTCTGGGGGAACAGGGAACTTTGTAGCTAACTTTAATGGTACGGAGTACCTTTTAGTCGTCCAGCCTATGGGATACAATAACCTAGATTTATATATGCTGTGTATGTTGCCTCGGGCAGATATCAATGCCTATTACAACCACATGGTTGTCGGTCTTGAAGCAATCATCGTGGGGGCATGTTTGATTTTTACATTTATGCTATATTGGCAGATGCATATGAAAACCCAAAATCAGAAGTCTATAGAAAACATGACCTACACCGATATGCTGACCGGCGTAAATAGTTTTTTAAAATTTCTATTGGATGCCGAATATATTCTTAAAGTAAACCCATTAAAAAAATATGTCGTGTGGAGCTTCGAGTTGAAAAATTTCAACGACATTAATGCCGCCTTTGGCATCAATTATGGTGAGCAAGCGTTGATCAAAATGGCACGAACATTCACTGCTAATACGCCACACCGTAGCAGTTTTTGCCGGATTTCTAACGATCTATTTGCGGGGATACGACCATACAAAGATAAAAAGGAAATTTCTGAGTGGTTCCGGCATATAAAGAAAATAATGTTAGATCAACATGGAATAATTCCTTCACACCAGTTGCGTGTCGATGCTGCTATGGGTTGTTACTGTCCCGCCGATTTCCCAAACGAAAACATTACTGTGAAAGATATGGTAAATTATACAGCGATCGCACGCAAATACGCCAAAATCTCGCCGAGCAGGGACGCTTGTTTTTTTACTCAAAAAATGGGTGAGCAAGTCAAGCGGGAAAACGAATTGCTATCTAGCGCGAAAATATCAATGATACGTGGTGATATTAGTTTTTTCCTACAGCCTAAAGTTGGAATTCAGAAAGATTATGGTATCGTCTTGGGTGCAGAAGCTCTGGTCCGATGGAAGCACCAAGAGTATGGTTGGATTTCTCCTGTGGAGTTTATCCCTTTGTTCGAAGATAATGGTCTTGTGGTAGAGTTGGATCGTTACATCTTTCATCAGGTTTGCCAGTGGTATAGTAATTATCATTCACATGGACACCCAAGATTTCAGCTATCTGTCAATGTATCTCGCCAAGGACTTTTGCGAAATGATTTCATTGAATATTATGATGGGATAAAAAAACAATATAAAATTGATGATGGCGTGTTGGAGCTTGAATTCACCGAAAGTGTCGTTTTGGACGATTACGAGCGATTTCAGAATATAGTGATTAGTGCGCAAAAAAAGGGATTTATATGTTCTATAGACGATTTTGGTTCAGGCTACTCTTCTCTGAATGTGCTGAAAAATCTATTCGTCGATGTATTAAAAATGGACTCTGTTTTTTTTCGCGATGGCTTAGATGAAGTACGAGAACAAGTTGTTATTTCAAGTTTAATTCGCATGGCCAGAGAACTGCGAATCAAGATAGTGGCTGAGGGTGTAGAGACGCGCGAACAAGTGAATTTTTTGCGGGGTATCGGTTGCGATCTTGTGCAGGGATATTATTTTTCAAAACCATTGTCGTTGTCGGAATTTGAAATATTAGCAAAAAACAACGACGGTGTGATGTTGTGTATGCTGGAAAATGGTTGCAAGGGACGGGAGGAACGGTGAGCGAACCCAAACGGAGCCGCGATGTTCCTGTGTTTATTTGGGTAAGCCGGGAGGAACGGGACGAAATCCAGAGCCGCATGGCGGAGGCGGGTGTACGAAACATGAGCGCCTTTATCCGTAAAATGGCGCGCAATGGTCACGTTTTGCATGTTGACCTTTGGTAGGGTCA
>Ga0153972_1000134_pt1 | contig 21111 bp, 18 predicted proteins | sample TSGA056MetaG_FD_104732 | JGI IMG/M metagenome (GOLD analysis project Ga0153972, IMG submission 104732) | Attine ant fungus gardens microbial communities from Georgia, USA - TSGA056 MetaG | ecosystem: Host-associated > Fungi > Mycelium > Unclassified | place: USA: Georgia, George L Smith State...
CAGCAGGAAGCGCAAGTGCCCTGTTATCAATTTATGGAAAACTTGAGAATGTGGACGTCACTCCGCTTTTCGAATATCAATAGGAGCGTGGTTATGACCTCCTTTTTCTTTAAAATACCTGTGCTTTCAAAAGAGATTCTTAGTAAAAAAGCAGATCTGAAGATTGCTGAGAATTGTTATGTAGCTCACAAAAAAGTAATATAATAAATTGATTAGGACTGCATCAGCTTCATGGTTGGTGCAGTTTTGATTTATAAAAAAGTATACAAAATTTTAGGACTCGGTTATAATATTTAGAAAGAAGATAAAGGATAACCAGAATACGTAGAGAGGCCTTATATGAAATACAAAACAAAAATATTATTAGTATATGGAATTTTAGTTGTCATAATTATAACCATTTTTGCAATTATATTTACACAGGTTTCGGTTAACCAGATGAAGAAAGCCGCATTTGCGAATATGCAGCATGAGTCTGAGAATATGCATACTAATGTTGGCGCATTCCTTGATAATATGGAATATTCAACCACATTTCTTTTATCAGATCAGGAAGTACTTACTGCAATTACCCTGTTATCTTTTATGGATATAGATGAGACTCCGTTTAAGAGAGCAGCGTTAAGAAATACAATTAAAAAATCTTTATATAGTTATAGTTTTAGTAAATATTTTTATCGAGTGAATTATTTTAATCAAAAGGGAGATTTTCTTACAAGCAACTTCAGCATAGATAGTATTTCTGATGAAGAAGATGTGTTGAGTATTCTAAATACAAAGTATATGCTACACGATTCGCCTGATATAGAATTCTTAACTGCTTATCAAGATTCATGGATAAAAGAAAACAGAAGCAAAAGTGATTCGCAGGAAGTTACTGGAATTATAAGAAAAATTCAGGGAACCAATAAAGGATATCTTGAGGTTCAGATTAAATATGAGGATTATCTAAGGCTGTTCCATTTATCCAGTCAATATGATATGGATATTATAGCAATCTGGTATGATGAACAGACAATATTTTCGACAATCAAGGATGCGGAACTTCTGGAGTACTATAAGAATCTAAAGGAAGCGCAGGGGAATAATAATATAAAATTGGAGAATCCAGTGAACCGGAAAACGGAGATGGTTGCATTTAATTCAGAAAAGGAATCTCCCCTTACGATTATGCTTATCTTAGATGAAAAAGAAATAGTAAACGAGGCAAGACAACTGTATTTATCAGTTGTATCCATAATAATTGTGATGTTTCTTCTTTCCTATATGTATATTAATTATTTTGCAAAACGTTTAACGACGCCGATTCAACAATTGAAAAGCCAAATGGATAAAACTGAGATAAATAGTCTAGAATTACAAATTGCGGAAGAAGATAATATTGATGAGATTGTTGCTTTAAATAAAGGATATAATCGTCTTATGGTTCGTCTAAATGAGGGTATGGAAAGGGAAAAAAAGCTGACTACCCTGCAGATGCAGGCGAATTTTGATGCATTACAGGCTCAGATTAATCCCCATTTTATATACAACACTTTAAACATAATATCTAGTAGAGGACTGATCTTAGGCGATGAAGACATTTGTGACATGTGCAATAATCTGTCATTTATGTTGCGGTACTCAACCGGAATCAAACAAAGAGTTGTGACGATTCGGCAGGAAATTGACTATGTAGTGAATTATATGAATCTATTGGTGAGCAGGTTCAGCGAGAAATTTGTTTATCATATTTCTATCATTCATGATATATGGGATCAAAATATTCCCAAAATAGTAATACAGCAGCTTGTGGAAAACAGTGTACAGCATGGATATGAAAAGATATATGAAAAAATTGAAATTAATATTAAGGGGTGGATCAAGAATGATTATTGGTATATACAAATAGAAGATAATGGAACAGGTTTTCAAAAAGAAGTTTTGGAAAACTTGATGAAAGAAAAAGAAGAAATAAAGTATCAATTGTTTAGAAACAGCAAAATACGAGATTTGGACATTGGGGGGTTGGGAATTATGAATACGTATGCCAGGCTTTTGCTTCTATATGGAGAAGAGGTAATCTTTGATTTCCAAAACAAAGAAAATGGTGCATGTGTATTAATCGGTGCTGCTTTGATGGCAGATAGGAGCAATTATGAATAGGATTCGGGTACTTATTGCAGAAGACGAGCCTCTCGCAGCAAAACAACTGGAGATTCTTACAGAACAGATGCATAATTATAAGGTGATTGATATTGCGGAAAACGGAGAAGAAGCAATTGAAAAAGTCAGGGAGCATATGCCGGATGTATTAATTACAGATATACGAATGCCTGGTTATAACGGAATAGAGGTATTAAAGTGTGTGAAGAAAATAAATCCGCATATATATACTATCGTCGTAAGTGGCTATGCAGACTTTACATATGCAAAAGGTGCCATTCACCACGATGCATTTGAATACTTATTGAAACCCGTTAATCTGTCCCAATTCCGTGACACACTGTCCAGATTAGAAGGTTTAATTCGAAAAGATTTTGAACTGCAAAGGGAAGAGGTGATTCGTGCTCTTGTGCGGGGAAAAGAAGTAAAAGCAAGCCAGATTAATAAAATATTTCCCTATAAACAATATTATGGTGCTATAAAAAGAGAGAATGGTCTGCCAAGACGTTTTTTTGATAATCATGGTATTGAAGTAATAGCTGAATCATCAGAATTAATCAGTCTATACGGCAGGGATGAGATGGAGTGTCTCTATATATGGCCGACAAATTTAATGAGCGTGAAGAAATTCGAAACTTCCATAAAGCAAAAGCAGGAAAATAAAAATGCGTATACAACTACAATTATACAAAGAATACCTTTTGGAGTAAATGAAATATCCCAAATAATAAGTGAGTTATACAAAGCGTTAGCGAAGAGTGTAACCATCGGACAAAGTAAGGTACTCTATACAGAAGAAATAAATGAGACGCAAAACATAAGGCATTCATTAAATCATGATATAATACGATACTATTTGCATAATAGAAAATTAGATGATTTGAAATCAGAGATCAATAAATGGATGGCTGACTTTGAGAAAAACAAATATCCTCAGCTATATGTTGAGAAATTGATAAAACAGCTTATTCTGCACATTACAAATTCCAAGGGCGAGGAGAAGATTTCCATTGATTTTCTAATTGAAGATGCTTTTTATTATGCAACTAATTATAAGGAATTGGAGGCAAGTATCTATGATATCTTGCTAAATGTGATGGATTGCAAAGATGATATTAACCACAAGATTAATACTCCGGAATTTTTCCGTGAGATTATTTTTTATGTGAATCAACATATGGAAGATAATATATCAGTAACAGACGTTTGCAATGCACTCGGAATATCCCAGTCTTATATAAGCAGATTGTTTCGTAAATACACACAGAGTACGTTTAACAACTACATAAACAAACAGCGGATTGAGAGAGCAAAGAACTTATTTATTGAGAACCCTTCGCTATTAATAAAGGATGTTGCTAATTTGGTGGGATATCAGGATCAGTTTTATTTTAGTCGTATCTTCAGAAGCATTACCGGTGAGACACCTACGGAATATTGTACCAATCTGAAAGAACATCTATTGGAGCCTGAATAGAACTGAAATTATATCTTTTCCGATTTTTACATTGGATATTGCAGATTTATCCATGTAAAGTGTTAAGACAACATAGTATGATGATACAGAAGATAATCATCATAAGCCACAACCATAAGAAGCACATTGCAAATACTTCTTATGGGCGGAAATCTATAAAACAAATCGGAGGAGAAAAAACATGAGAAAAAAATGGATCACTTTACTATTGTCGTCAGTATTGATTTGCACAGCATTTGCTGGATGCAGTTCAAAGGACAGTACCCAAAAGGAGTCGCAAAATGACAAGACTCAGACAGAAACACCAAAAGATAGTGCAGAAACGAACGACACAGAGGCAGCGGATTTATACTATGAAGAATCTGTTAATATATCAGTATTGATTGATACGGATGCACAGGGAACTTATGGAGATGCCTGGGATGCAATTGCAGATCGGCTGGAAGAGAAATATAACATTATTGTCGAATTTGAGAACAAGCCGAATGGGACGGAGGGCGATAATCTGGTAAAAACGCGTTTGGCAGCCGGAGAAATGACCGATATCTTATTTTATAATGCAGGAGCTGGCTTCAAGGCTTTGAATCCGGAAGAATACTTTCTTGACCTATCAGATCAGGAATTCACGAGCAAACTGGATGAAACCTATCTGGAATCTGTCACTGTTGATGGAAAGACCTATGGGGTACCAGGAGCAAGTTCCACTGCAGGAGGTATTGTCTATAATAAAGAAATTTATGAGGAATTAAATTTGGAAATACCACTGACATGGGAAGAATTCCTGGCAAATTGTGATGCTTGTAAAGAAGCAGGGTATGATGGAATATTAGGAACTTACAAAGATGATTGGTCTTCACAATATATTCTACTGTCTGATAACTATAATGTGATTGCAGAATATCCTGAATTCGCGCAGGATCTGGAGCAGAATAAGGCCAAGTTTGAAGATACGGAAATTGCTCTTAGATCATGGGAAAAATTAAGTGATTCTAATGCATATTTAAATAGTGATTATCTTGCTGCCAGCATTATGGATGGCATTGATAAGATGCTAGATTTTGAGGCAGTACACTGGCCAATCACATCACAACTTTTTGCCTATTTCAGAGACCTTTCATCTGCGGAAGATGCAAATAAATTCGGATTCTTTGCACTGCCGGGTGATCATGAGGATTCCAATGGTGTGACTGTATGGGTGCCTTCTTCTTGGTATATTTCCAAGACGAGTAAAAACCAGGAAGCAGCCCTTAAGTTCATGGAATTCTATATTTCAGATGAAGGCATGGAGATTTTTAAAGAATATTGTGGAGCCGATGGTCCTTTCCTGGTAGAAGGAATTGAATTACCAGAGGATACATTGGACGGGGTAAAAGACTTACAGCAATATTTTGATGATGGGAATACTACCTTGGCATTAGAATTTATGACGTCTCTAAAAGGAGCAAGTGCGGCGCAAATCTGTGCTGAATGTGGAAGTGGTTCTATGTCTGCTAAGGAAGCAGCAAAAGTATACGATGATGATTGTACAAAAATGGCACAGCAGCTTGGTTTGGAAGGTTGGGAGTAAGAACTGGAAGGAAGGCAAAATATGAATAATAAAAAAATATATTCATCATGGTTTTTACTTCCGCTAGTGGTGATATATGGTGGATTATTTATTTTTCCAACGATTGTCTCATTTTATTTTAGTTTGACAGTATGGTCATTAAAAGACTTTAGGTTTATAGGTCTGGAAAATTTTATTACATTTTTTTCGGAATATTCTTTAAATATAGGAATTAAGAATACCTTTATCTACGCTATATTAACTTGTTTGTTAAAGGTCACACTAGGTCTGTTATTTGCTTTTATACTTACTTCTAAGATAAGGACAAAGAATTTGGTACGCTCCATCATTTATTTTCCGAATCTAATCAGCCCATTAGCAGTAGGCATCATATTTAGTGCTTTGATGCATCCGTCCAAAGGATTCTTTAATGTAGTATTATCCTGGTTTGGAATATCCGGAATAGACTGGTTAGGAAATACTTCTTTGGCACTTTATTCCGTAATCATGGTTGATGTCTGGAAGGGATTAGGTGTAGCAGTCGTAATCTATATCGCAGGTATAAGTGCCATCTCAAAGGATTATTATGAAGCAGCCTCAATTGATGGCGCAAATGAGGTTCAGCAATTTTTTAAGATTACGCTGCCCCTATGCCGACCGTCTGTGAATTCCGTTATATTACTGTCATTTATTGGTGGTATGCGTACTTTTGAACTGGTTTGGGCTATGACAAAAGGGGGACCGGGATTTGCAACCGATACGTTAGCTTCGATTATTTACAAGCAATATGCAGCTGGTTTTTATGGACTTTCTACAGCGGGGAATGTCATTATGTTTCTCTTGATTGCGGTTATTGCATTTCCACTGTTTCGATACTTGTCTGCAAAGGAGGTGCAGATTTGATGAGAACAGTAAAAAGAAAAATATTGATATTGGATATATTCACGGTCTTTATAACAACGATTATATTCGGAACACCTCTGTATTTTTTACTGGTAAATACGTTTAAAGATAAGAAGGAAGCCAGAATGCTTAGTATTGCCTGGCCTGATACCCTGCAGGTTGTACAGAATTATAAAGAAGCATTTTCAGCACAGAATTATATGATTATACGCTCTTTCTGGAATAGTACCTGGATTACCTTTTTCTCAGTTGTAGGTTTGATTATTGTGTGCTCTATGGCAGGCTATGTCATTCAGAGACGTAACGATAAACTCAGCAGTACAGTAAATGCTTTTATTCTGGCGGGTCTTATGGTTCCCCCTTCCATACTGCCTACTATATGGGTACTGCAAGGAATCGGAGTGTATAAATCTGTCCTTGGTCTAGTGCTGGTTGAGATAGCGCTTAGTATACCGTTTACCACGATGCTATATCGCAGCTATATGGGTTCTATCCCTAAGGAATTAGAAGAAGCAGCATTGATTGATGGATGTAAGGTGTTTGGTTTATTTACTCGTATTATTTTTCCAGTGTTAAAACCAGTCACATCTACGGTCGTTATTTTATCAGCTGTAAATATTTTTAATGATTTTACTAATCCTTTATACTTCCTGCCGGGTAATAAGAATGCGACTATTCAGATGACTCTTTATAATTTCATGGGGAAATTTTCAAATGAATATAATGTATTATTTGCAAATATTGTGATTATTACGGTACCGATGCTAGTTTTATTTATTATATTTAATAAGAAAATTGTTGATGGTATGGTCGCAGGTTCTGTCAAGGGTTAAGTAGACGCAAATAAACAAACTATCAAAGGAGGATTATATGTTTTGGGAAGAGCTTACCGCAGAGGAATTTGAGAAAGCAGTAAAGGAAGAACAAGTGTGCGTGATCCCAATGGGCGTTATTGAGAAGCATGGAAGCCACCTTCCACTTGCAACAGATATGCTTTTAGGAAGAGAGATTGCCAGATTAGCAGCAAAGATAGAACCGTTTGTTATATTTCCATATTATTATTTTGGACAGATTAACGAAGCAAGGCATGTACCAGGGACTATAGCTGTTTCTCCAAAGATGCAGATGGAGTTATTGGATGAGGTTATAAAAGAAATACGAAGAAATGGCTTCCGAAAAATTGTTCTGTTAGAATCTCATGGTGGAAATATTAACTGGCTTGATTATTTTCTGCAAGGGCAATTACATGAAAAACGAGATTATATCGTTTATAAAATTGGAATATTTGATATAATTGGATATGCTAATGAAAAACTCATGCAATCTTTTTCTGATGAAGATGGTCATGCTGCTAAAATGGAAACAGAGTTTGTGATGGCCGTCAGAGATGACTTGGTGCATATGGAATGGGTTAATCCGGAAGGTGCAGTTAATTTACATAGATTAGATCATATAAAAGGAGCAAATACTCCAATTAGCTGGTATTCTGATCATCCCACACATCAGGAAGGTGATCCTACACATGCTTCAAAAGACTTGGGTGAAAAGAGATTTCAATATGCAGCAGATTATGTGGCTGACCTAATTAAGAAAATAAAGACAGATAATAAGGCACTCGAAATACTGGAGGAATATTTCAAACAATGGTAAGCGCTGATTATTTGGAAAAAAGGTGCAGAGATGGAAAAACGAACTTATTTTAAAACTGAAAAAATTTCTGAAACAGTAACGCGAATAACAGGGATAGCGAGAGAATTAATGTACCTGGTTGTAGGAACAGAGAAGGCGGCTTTGATTGATACTGGCGTAGGAATAGGGGATTTAAAAGACTGTGTAGAAAACCTTACAGATAAGCCGGTCATAGTTTTGCTGACTCATGGTCATACAGATCATGCTTTAGGAGCATCCGAATTTCAAGAAGTATATATGGGTCTGGCAGATCTTAATGTTTATAAAGAGCACAGTCAGATGTCTTTTCGCAAAGAAATACTTAAATTAAGTATGGGTGATCAGATTGAAATGATAAATGATGAGGATTTTGTCTTGCCCAAAAGCATAGATTTTAAGCCATTGAATACTGGGGATGTGTTCCATCTGGGAGGAATTACATTGGAAATTTACGAATGCAAAGGGCATGCACAGGGTTCTGTAGTTATCCTTTTAAAGGAAGAAAGAACATTAATCCTTGGTGATGCCTGCAATCCGAATACGGTTCTATTTCTTGAAGGTTCCAGTCCAGTAGAAGCCTATAAAGGTGAGTTGGAACAACTAAATAAAAGTATAAAAGATTGTTATGATAAAGTGTATATATCTCATGATTCAGGGGATTCTTCAAAAGAATTGATTCATACTGTGATAGCGGTTTGTGAAGATATTATGGAGGGGGAATCGGACGATATACCAATTAACTTCTTAGGATATGATACTTATTATGCGAAAGATGTAACGCCTCTGGGTGAAAGAGCAGATGGAAGAGTCGGTAATATTATGTATGACAAAAATAGAGTTTTTGTCAGCAAGAAGTTGACTGGTATAAGAGAAATCCATTAGTATTTTAAGACTATCATGATCAGCTGCAGGACCTCCGGCAAAAGAACAATGCAACAAAATACAAGCAGTAAATTAATTTGGCTGAAATAGCTGAAAAAACTTATGAAAGATGATATAATAATATCATCTTTCATAAGTTTTTTGCTTGCTGTATTTTCTGGAGATGATGCGTTTATCATAGTGTTTAGAATGCTATGTATTGATTTTTATATCTTTGGGGTGTACAATTATATGAATTCACATATTGTGATAGGACTTGGAGGTTTAATCACAGCGTTGGAGTGTGAATACAACAATAAAAATAAATTAGAAAGAGATTGGATAAGATAAAATGATTGGAATAAAGGAAGTGGCAGTTCAGGCTGGAGTTTCTATTTCTACAGTGTCTAATGTGTTGAACAAGTCAAAATACGTAAGTCCGGAACTGACAGAACGAGTAGAGAAAGCAGTTAAAGATTTGGGTTATGAAGTAAATCCGATTGCGGCGAGTATGAAGAGTAAAAAGTCTGGTACTATTGGAGTAATTACAGAAGATATGTGTGGGGTCTTTTATCCATATGTTGTAAGAGGAATCAACACAATTGCTGATGAAAAGGGCTACAAAATAATTATTTGCGATGTTAATGGTAAAAAAGGTAGAATAACGGCACTTGAAAGGGAACGAGAGTTGTTTCACAAGCTATTAGCCAGCCGAGTGGATGGAATTATTTTTGTTTCGTCAATGTCGGGGATTGGTCAAGATAAATATTTTGTAGAGCTAAAAAAAATAGCGGATCATAGACATAAGAAAACGCCGATAGTCAGTTTGGAAAGAGATTTAACTATGCTTGGGATTGATTCGGTCTATTTTGATAATTACATAAATGCTCAAAAGGCGGTCAATCACCTAATTGATTGTGGATGTAAAAAAATATGTCATATTGCTGGACCCATTGAATTGCCTATTGCACAAGAACGTATTGAAGGATATGAAAAATGTTTGGCTGACAGTTTGATGGAATTGAACAGGGATACTATGATTGCATATGGGAATTATACGCATCAAAGCGGATACATAGCTATGGCGAAATTGTTAAATGATGTACCAGATTTGGATGGAGTGTTTTGCAGTAATGATCAGATGGCTATCGGTGCCCTTAGAGTGTTAAAAGAAAAGGGAAAGGCTGTGCCAGAAGAGGTTAAGTTAATGGGTTATGATGATGTTTTCGTTTCGAGTATTGTAGATCCGCCTATTTCGACAATACACATTCAAAAGAAAAGTGCAGGTAGGAAAGCTGCAGAGATATTATTTGATAGAATTGAAAAACCGGAAATGAGTGATTTGGCTTTTGGAATAAAGTTGGAGAGTCGTTTGGTTATTCGCAAATCTACAATGGAAGGTGTGTCCGAAGACTGGGATTTGAATGAGTGGTAAAAAGAAATAAATATTTTTTGACATGAAGAAAAACGTTTCTTTCAATTGTATAAAAATGAAAAAAATGGGAAAATTGTGACCAATGGATTTGTACAATATGAATAAGTAAATGGCAGAAAATAAAACATTATTAACGAAAACGATGTATAAATGAGAAAAATATTGACAAAGACAATTGCAGAGGTTATTATTAATGCAGAAAAACGTTTTTTCCATAAGGAGGAATGAAATTTGGAAGATAAAAAATATGTTCTAGAAGCTACAGGTTTATGCAAATCTTTTTCTGGTGTAACTGTATTGAATGGCGCAGAGCTTTCTATAGCTTCAGGTGAGTTACATGCTCTAATGGGTGAAAATGGTGCTGGGAAATCAACTTTGATGAAAATCATTATGGGAATTTACACAAAAGATGCAGGACAGGTTTGCTTAAATGGGCAGAATGTAAATTTTTCATCTGCAAGAGAAGCACTAGATGCCGGAATCTCCATGATTCATCAGGAACTTAGTCCGATTCCTGAAATGACAGTCGCAGAGAATGTATACCTTGGAAGAGAAGGGAAAAAGATAAAAGGCTTACCATTTGTAAACAAAAAGGAATTAAATCGTAAAACGCAGGAACTGCTTAATGAATATGAACTTTCAGAGTTTATTCGACCTGATATGAAAATGAAAGATTTAAATATTGCTCAGACGCAGATGATGGAAATTATAAAAGCAGTGTCGTACAATTCAACAGTAATTATTATGGATGAACCTACTTCATCACTTTCCGAAAAGGAAACAAATGTATTGTTTAGTATTATCGATAATTTAAAGAAAAAAAATGTTGGAATTATTTATATATCACATCGTATGGAAGAAGTATTTTTGTTAGCTGATAGAGTATCAGTTTTAAGAGATGGTAAATTCATTGGGTGTGCTAGGGTTGACGAAACAACACCTGAAGAGTTGATTAACATGATGGTGGGACGTGAATTGGAAGGTGGATATCCAATAAATACCACTCCAAAAGGGGATGTGGTTCTTGAACTTAAGCATTTTACAAGGAAAGGAGTTTTTGAGGATGTGAATTTGAAAGTACACACCGGAGAAATCTTGGGATTGACAGGGCTTGTAGGTGCTGGGCGAAGTGAAGTCATGCGTGCCTTAGTAGGATATGATCCCTTGGATTCAGGAGAAGTTATTCTTTATGGGAAACCAATTAAGATTAAACATCCAAAGGACGCAGTTAAAAATCATATTATTATGGCCTCAGAAGATAGAAAAACATTAGGATTGATACTTAGTAGAAGTATCAAAGAAAACATTTCTGTGCAGAATTTCGAAGACTTGAGTTCGGCAGGTTTCATTAATAAACCAAAAGAAAAGAAAATATGCTGCGAATATGCAGAGCAGATGACTACGAAAATGAATGGGATTGAAGATGTAGCCGGGAGCTTATCTGGCGGAAATCAACAAAAGGTTGTACTTGCAAAGTGTATGCTTTCAGATCCGAAGGTATTGATTATGGATGAGCCGACGAGAGGCATAGATGTTGGAGCGAAGGCCAAAATTTATAATCTTATGCTTGAAATGACAAAACTGGGAATTGCAATCATCATGATTTCTTCTGAAATGCCAGAAGTAATAGGAATGAGTGACAGAGTGCTAATTATGGCAGGCGGAAAGATCACAGGAGAATTGGAAGGTGAAGAAGCAAAATCCCAACAGACAATTTTGAAATTAGCATTAGGAGGAAATTAGCATGGCAAAGAGAAAGGGAAAAGGAGCGGTACTTAGAAGTTTTGCACTTGTATTCGTAATTATTGCAATTATTATTATAATGAGTTTTGCATCGCCGGTGTTTATGACATCAAAAAATATTATAAATATTATTAGGCAGATTTCAATCAATGGAATTATCGCAGTTGGAATGACATTTGTTATTTTAACTGGGGGAATTGATCTTTCCGTAGGTTCTGTAGTGGCTATTACAAGTGTTATATGTGGCTATTTACTCGAACAGGGTACGCACTGGTTTCTGGCTTGTCTCGCTGCTATATTAATTTCACTTATTTTCGGTGCATTTAATGGAGTGATGATTGCCTATGTTGGTTTCCAACCATTCATTGTGACACTAGCAACAGTTACCGTGGGAAGTGGTATCGCACTTGTCTTCTCAGATGGAAAACCATTCACTATTAAGAATGAGTCTTTCCTCGCAATTGGTCAAGGATATGTTGGCTCAATACCGATTCCGATTATTATACTTTTATTTGTAGTTGCTATTGGAATTATTGTGCTAAAGACCACAACATTTGGCCGCTATGTATTTGCTATAGGTGGAAACAAGAATGCGGCAAAACTTTCGGGGGTAAGAACCAGAAGGGTGGAGCTTATGGTTTATGTAATTTCTGCACTTTGTGCTTCTATTGTAGGTCTGATACTTTCAGCACGTATTAGTTCAGGGCAGCCAACGGCTGGTGATGGATATGAATTAGACGCAATTGCTGCAACGGCCATTGGTGGAACCAGTATGTCAGGCGGTGTGGGATCGCTTACAGGAACAGTCTTTGGTTTTGTTATTTTGGGTCTTGTGACAAACTCTATGAATCTTTTAAATATCAATTCATTTTATCAGCAGATTGTAAAAGGAATGTTGATTATTCTAGCTGTATTTTTGGATATGACATCAAAAGGAAAGAAAAGGTAGAGAATGTAATATTGTGATTTTAATATCGAAAAGATATTAAATATAATAAACTAGTTAATTTAAAGGAGGAGAAAAAATGGAAAAGAGAGTATTAGGTGTATTGTTGGCAACAGCTATGGTTGCAGCTATGCTTGTAGGATGTGGGAATTCTTCTGCATCTAAATCAAGTGACAGCACAGATGAGGCTTCGGGAAAAGAAATCACAATTGGTTTCTCTTCGAAGACTAATTCTGATACGTTCGTAAAGGCTATTGCGGATGCTGCACAGGAAGAAGCGGATGCGAAAGGTGTAAAACTTATTATGGCAGATGCAGAGGGGGATGTTAATAAGCAGATAAGTGATGTTGAGACAATGATTGCTCAACAGGTTGATGTTTTGGTTGTTATTCCACAGGATGTTGAAGGTAGTGCTCCAGTGGTATCTATGGCTAAGGAAGCTGGTATCCCAATTGTTATTTGTAATGGTGATGTTTCAGATACAACCTATACGGCATTTGTTGGTTGTACAGATCAGGAGTCCGGTGAAATCCTTGGAACATGGTTTAATGAAAATCTTGAAAAAGGATCCAAAATTTGTATTATTGAGGGACCAATGGGACAATCAGGGCAGGTTGGACGTTATGCAGGCTTCAAGGAAGTTGGAATGTTAGATAACTTTGAAGTGCTTTCTACGCAGACAGCGAACTGGAAACGAGATGAAGCTATGGCGCTTACAGAGGACTGGCTAACTACATATGGTGATGAGCTTAAAGGTATTGTATGTGAGAATGACGATATGGCTCTTGGGGCACTTTCAGCTTGTAAAGCTGCGGGAAGATCTGACATCGTAATTGGTGCTGTTGATGGTCTTGATGATGCAGTTGAAGCTGTTAAGAACGGTGAACAGGGTGTATCGGTACTTCAGGATTCAAGGGGACAAGGGGCAGGAGCTGTTGACGTAGCGATTCAAATTGTAAATGGCGAAGAATATGAGGAAGATACACGTATTCCATTCATAGCGATTACAAAGGGAAATGTTGATGCATACCTTGAGGGTGGAGTAGAAGCAATTTCAAAGTAGTATTAGGTAGAAAATTCAGATAGTGTAAAAAAAGGGCATCGCCAGACAAAGAAGATATATGCTGACTTTGCGGAGATGCCCTATTAATAAGAACAAATATCCAGGAAAGAGGGAGTAGATATGCTGAAAAATATACCAAAAATTCTTTCGCCGGATTTAGTGAAATACATGATGGAAATGGGTCATTCTGATTATATGGTAATTGCAGATGCAGGATTTCCCGGAACTGCTCACGCAAAACGTATTATTCGTATGGATAGCGTAGAAATCCCTGAATTGTTAGAGGCAATTCTTCCTTTTTTTCCGTTAGATTACTTCGTGGATAATTCAGTACGCTTAATGCAGAAGCTGTCACATGAACCGGAAGTTGCTATTTGGGAAACTTATAGAAAGCTTCTTGATCAGTATGATAATGAGCATATATTTAAAGAGTTTGATTTTCTTGAAAGATTAGCTTTCTATGAAGAAGCAGAAAAAGCTTATGTAGTCATTCAAACCGGGGACACATCCCGTTATGGGAATATTATATTACAGAAAGGAGTATGTGTTTAGGGCAAAATTATGACGTATAAAGAAGAGAAAAAATATGTTGGTCATAGAGATCAACTATTAAGGGCAAAGAGAATTAAGATGCAGGATGGTAAGGCAGCTGGGATGACAATGATTGATGTTCAAAATCATTCAGGTATGCATTTTGATGTAAACGTTAGCCGCGGTCTGGATATTCCATATCTTGATTTTTTAGGAGAAAATTTTGGTTATATATCTCCTTGTGGGATAGTAGCTCCTGAATATTTTGATGACAAAGGTCTTGGATTCCTTAAAAGCTTTACGGCTGGATTTATGACGACATGTGGAATTAAAATAGCAGGAGCACCATGTGAATATGAAGGGAACACGTATGGTCTTCATGGTAATATTTCCAATACTCCGGCAGAAGAAGTGACATGTGTGATAGAAGAAGAGGGGGAAAACGTCTATGTGAAAATCACTGGGAAAATTAGGGACGCAATTATATTTGGAGACAAACTGGTGCTCCAAAGAGAAATTCAATGCGATTATAAGGAAAGAAAAATTGCGATTAGGGACAAAGTGATAAATGAGGGGTACACAAAAGCACGTCACATGATTCTCTATCATTGTAATATTGGATACCCTATTTTGACTCCAGACAGTGAAATATTTATTCCATCAAAAGATATCAAAGCAAGAACTGCTCATGCAGAAAAGGGAAGTAACGAGTGGATGAAGTCACAAGTTCCTGATCCATATTATGAAGAGATGTGTTATTATCATACATTAAAAACCGATGCACAGAATATGACGGCTGTAGCCGTGTTTAATAAAGAATTAAATATGGGAGTCTCAATCGAATTTAATACAGATTCCCTAGATCATTTCATGCAGTGGAAAATGATGGGGTCTGGCGATTATGTCATGGGATTAGAACCATGTAATACTACGATTGATGGAATTGCTGATGCCGTTGAAAATGGTTCCATAAAATACATCGAACCTGGTGAATATGTTGAACATTCGCTGATTCTCCATGTGTTAAGCAGCTATGAAGAGTTAGAAGCAACAAAACGAAGATTTTAGTAATAAAAAGTCACAGGTGAATAAAGCAACGGGAGGGATAAGTTTGACAGAAAGAGAATTGACAATTAAATCAGGAGAAGAACTGGATGCAAGACTTGCAGAAGCAAAGGCAGTTGGTAATATGGTTGTTCCAGACGCAACAGAGGACGAAGCAGTCATTCGAAGCACATTTGAAAAAGGAGAAGGAATTCTGCGCCTTTTCCCTGCTTTCGTGCCGAGAAGATTTGGAAAAGCGGGTCGTAGACTGAAACTGCATACGGATGATTATTTTGCATTTGGTATGACAAGGGGGTCTATCACTGAAAGATGGTTTGCATCGACTATCGCGGCCCAAAACGGAGAACTAGCCAAAGCTGATGAAGGTATGGCTTATGTATGTGTGGATTACCATTCAGATGAAAAATTCTCTTTGAGAACAGCAATTAAAATTCTAAGAGAAGAATTGGTTGGAAAAGAGCTTATGAACAACTACAATGGATGGCCTATGTACTCAAAGTTCTTTGATAATGAAAATCCATTATTTCATCATCTGCATTTAACATTTGAAGATGCAGCGAAGATTGGAAAACTCGGAAAACCAGAATGTTATTATTTTCCAAAACAGCTTAATAACCATTTGGGGGAAGCCAATTATACATATTTTGGATTTGATCCAGATGTAGAACCAAAAGAAATTAAAGAGAGAATTGCTCATTTTGCTGATGATGATACAAGAATAACAGATCTTTCAAGAGCATACAGAATCGAGCTTGGAACAGGATGGTATACACCGGCAGGAGTGATTCATGCGCCAGCTTCTGTTCTTACCTATGAGCCACAGTGGAATTCAGATGTCAACTCAGTTTATGAAAATATTGTATCAGGAGAGGTTTATTCACCGGAAATGCTTAATGAGGAGTGTCCGGAGGATGATAATGGTGTAGATGCAGTATTTAATCTTTTAGATTGGGACAAAAATGTAGACCCACATTATAGAAAGCATTATTTCCGCAAACCGCTGATTGAAACTCGGACGAAAGAGCACACCCAAAAATGGATTACATATGCAAATCCATATATTGCAGCAAAGGAATTGACTGTAAACCCTGGTCAAACCGTTACAATCAAGGATGGTGCGGCATATGGTTGTATCTTCATTCAAGGACATGGGAAATTTGGAATTTATGATTGCGAAGCAGCAACACTTCTTCATTTTGGACAGCAAAGCACAGATGAGTTTTTTGTATCTGAGAAAGCTGCAACAGATGGTGTGACTATTACAAATTTAAGCCACATTGAGCCGTTGGTTGTTCTTAAACATTTTGGACCAAACTGTCCGGATGTCCCTATGAGAGTACCGGAGGAATAGCAGATACAATTAGGAGGGATAAGAAATGAAATATTTGATGGGAATTGATAATGGAGGAACGTTTTCAAAAGCGGCACTGTTTGATGAAAACGGAAATCAGATTTCCGTTGCCAGTGTGCCTACTGTGACAATTACACCAAGACCGGGGTACACAGAAAGAAACATGAATGAATTATGGGAGGTTAATGCAGCAGCGATAAAAGAGGTGATTGAAAAAAGCGGTATCGATTCGGCAAATATTGCCGGTGTATCTCTTTCCGGACACGGAAAAGGATTATATATGATAGGCTTTGATGGAAATCCCTCATATAATGGCATAGTTTCTACTGATACACGTGCATGGGAACAGGTTGAAAAATGGTGTCACGATGGTACTGATGAGAAAGTTTACAAAAAAACTTTTCAAAAAATATTGGCGGTACAACCAGTCAGTCTGCTGGCATGGTTTAAAGAAAATAAGCCAGAGGTGCTGGAAGCAACACAGTACATTTTTGCGGTGAAAGATTATATTCGTTATATGTTGACTGGCGAAGCATACAGTGAATACACAGATTGTTCTGGCTCTAATTTAGTGAATATGATAACAAAGCAACATGATAGAGAGTTGATGAAGCTTTTTGGTTTAGAAGAGTGTTATGACAAGCTTCCATCACTGCGCTATTCAGCAGATGTCTGTGGCTGCATCACAAAAGAAGTGAGCGAAAAAACACTTCTTCCGGAAGGTACTCCGGTTGCGGCGGGGATGTTTGATGTAAATGCTTGTGGCATTGCTTCCGGACTCTCTGATGAAGAACAAATGTGTATGATTGCGGGAACATGGAGTATTAATGAATTTATTAAAAAGGAGCCAGTTACAAATGGGACAGTAGATTTGAATTCTTTCTTCTGCATTCCTGGCTATTTTTTGATAGAAGAAAGCAGTCCGACATCAGCTGGAAATATGGATTGGTTTATCCGCAATTTGATGAGTTATGAAATAGGGCAAGCAAAAGAAAATGGTGGTTCCATATACGACATTACAAATGAATGGGTGGCATCCATCTCGCCACAGGACAGTAATGTGATCTTTTTACCATTTTTAAATGGATCAAATGAGAATCCTTTAGCAAAAGGGACTTTTGTTGGACTAACAGCATTTCACGGCAAAAAACATATGCTGCGTGCTGTATATGAAGGAATTGCATTTTCACATCTCACACATGTCAAGAAATTACTTAAGAACCGTAAGAAACCTAAAAGTATTCGGTTATCCGGAGGGGCTGCAAATTCAGATGTCTGGGTTCAGATATTTGCAGATGCATTCCAGATTCCCATTGATGTAATTGAGGATAAAGAAATGGGAGCGCAAGGTGCAGCCATGGCAGCAGGAATAGCCGCAGGGATTTATCGTGATTATCAGGATGCTATAAAACGTACTGTTACGATTACAAAAACAATACTTCCAAGACCTGAGTACAAAACAATTTATGAGGAAAAGTTTGAAACATATCGTGCTGTTATTGAGGGACTTAGCAACGAATGGAAACACTTCAAAAATTAAAAAAAGGAGTGAATATCGTGAAAAAATATAAACTCGGACTTTATGAAAAGGCAATGAGAAATACGTTGACTTGGCATGAAAAAATGGAGTGTGCTAAAGAATGTGGGTATGACTATGTGGAAATTAGCATTGATGCTTCGGAAGAAAAACTAAATCGTATTAATATGAGTCCTAAAGAACGAAAAAAAATCATAGATGCAATGTTTGAAACTGGAATTCCCATTGGTTCTATGAGTGTTAGTGCATTGACAAAATATGCCCTTGGTGATTCATCAGATGTAGTTCGAGAAAAAGCTGTAAGGATCATGGAAAAATCAATTGAATTTGCAGCTGACCTGGGAGTCAGAACAGTCATGCTTCCGGGATATGATATTTATTTTGGTGAATCGACTATGGAGACAAAAAAATATTTTCTTGACAACGTTAAGAAAGCAGCAGAAATTGGTGCGAGAGAGGGTGTTCTTTTGGGGTTTGAGACTATGGAGAATGACTTTATGAATACAACGGGCAAAGGTGTAAAGTATGTAAGTATGATAGACTCTCCATTTTTAAGGATATATCCGGACGTAGGCAATATTACTAACGCAGCGGTAGCGGATAAGCATGATGTATGTGAAGATTTGGCACTGGGTAAGGGGAAACTAATCGCCCTTCATTTAAAAGAAACAACTCCAGGAGTATTTCGGGAGGTTCCATTTTTCACTGGGCACGTAGAGTTTGAACGAGTTATTTACACTGCTTGGAATCTTGGCGTGCGCCGATATGTCACAGAATTATGGGACATGGGCCAGCAGAATTGGAAAGAAGACATTCATTTTGCTAATCATAGCATGCGTGCTATTCTTGATAGACAAAGTTAATTGGCGAAATGGGGGACTATATAATGATTAAAATGGCAATTATGGGTGCAGGAGCAATTGCAATTAAGATGGCAGTCACTATTGGGCAGATGGAGAATGTGGAAGCATATGCAATTGCTGCAAGAAACATGGAAAGAGCAGAGAAATTTGCCAAGGAATATGATTTTACAAAGGCATATGGCTCTTATGAAGAAATGCTGAAAGATGAGAATGTGGACTTAGTCTATATTGCGGTTCCTCACACCTTTCACTACAAATGCACAAAAATGTGTCTGGAAGCTGGAAATAATGTACTTTGTGAAAAACCATTCTGTGTGAATGCAATACAGGCAAAAGAAGTCATTAGAATGGCGGAGGAAAAGCAGCTGTTGCTAACAGAAGCTATTTGGACAAGATATATGCCTTCACGTAAAATGATTGATGACATTATTGCAAGTGGTGTTATTGGAGAAATCACATCGCTTACTGCAAATCTCGGATATGAATTAAGTAAGGTCAAACGGATATGGACTCCACAACTGGCAGGCGGAGCACTTTTGGATGTCGGAATCTATCTGATTCATTTTGCAAGAATGGTATTTGGTGAAAAAGAAGCAGAAATCACATCAAAGGCATTGTTTAGAGATGGCGTAGATGTGATTGACAGTATTGTCATGACTTTTGAAGATGGAAAAGTTGCAACTATGCAGTCTAACGTTTCTGCTATTCAGAATCGCAAGGGTTCAATTTTTGGGACAAAAGGGTACATTGAAATTACGAATATAAACAATCCGGAGGAAATTCGAATATTTGATTCTGACTATAAAGAAATTGAAGTTTTAAAGGTACCGGAACAAATCACCGGGTATGAGTATGAGGTGAAAGCTTGTATAAAAGCGATCGAAAATGATGAAGTCGAATGCGATGAGATACCACATGTTGAAACAATTAAGGTAATGGAGATTATGGACAGCATTCGCAATTCCTGGGAATATGAAGTTCCAGTAATTAATTAGTGATATTTTGATTGGAGGACTGTAATATGAAGCAGATAGAATTAGTGGAAAAGGCATTAGAAAACGGAAGAGGCATTTTAAGATTGGCGCCAACATGGGTGCCGCGTTCATTTTGCCGCCCCGGAAAAAGAATTAAGCTGCATCCGGATGACTATTTTGTATTAGGACAACGAGGGGGAATAGACGAGCGATGGTTTTCTTCAACAACATGGGCTGAAAACGGACCAGGAACCCCGGAAGACGAAGGTCTAAGCTATATTGTAGTTGATGAGGAGGGAAAAGAGAAAATTTTACTTAGAGATGCTATTGCGCTCATGGGATCAGAGATTATTGGAGCTGATCTTTGGAAAAAATATCATCGATGGGCAATGTTTTCAAAATTTTTTGATAATGCTGGACCTCTCCCACACCATATACATCATCGGCAGGAACATGCGAATCGTGTGGGAGCGGATGGAAAACCAGAGATGTATTTCTTCCCGGCTCAACTTAATAACTACGGCGGAGAATTTCCTTTTACTTTTTTTGGATTTAATCCTGAGACGACAAAAGAACAAGTGCTTGACAGCTTAAAGCAATTTGATAAGGGTGATAATGATTTGTTAGGTCTTTCAAGGGCATATAAGCTTCAGTTAGATACCGGTTTTCAGGTGGATCCTGGAATTTTACATGCACCAGGTTCACTTTGTACTTATGAACCGCAATTTGCATCTGATGTTTATGCAATGTATCAATCAGTGCTGATGAACGGACAAATTGTTGGTGAAGACCTACTGTGGAAAAACAGTCCAGAGGAAGAGAAGGGGAATTATGAGTATTTACTGAAGGTCATAGATTGGGATAAGAATGTTGACCCTGATTTTCATAAGCATAATTATATGATACCGAAACCAGTACGTCCACTAGAAGAAATGAAAGAAGACGGATATGTGGAAGAATGGATCTGTTATAAGTGTGATAGTGTTTGCGCAAAGAGGTTAAC
>Ga0153972_1000136_pt1 | contig 20921 bp, 25 predicted proteins | sample TSGA056MetaG_FD_104732 | JGI IMG/M metagenome (GOLD analysis project Ga0153972, IMG submission 104732) | Attine ant fungus gardens microbial communities from Georgia, USA - TSGA056 MetaG | ecosystem: Host-associated > Fungi > Mycelium > Unclassified | place: USA: Georgia, George L Smith State...
ACTGTTTGGCGGCGCATGGTGGGTTGCACCATCGGCCTACTTCATTGGCTTTGGCGCAATAATCGTTTCCGGTATCATCCTAAAGAAAACAAAGAAGTTTGCCGGTGAGCCCGCTCCGTTTGTTATGGAGCTTCCTCCCTATCATGTTCCTTCAGTCGGCAACGTTCTTCGTGGCACATGGGAGCGTGGCTGGAGCTTCATTAAGAGGGCAGGAACCGTTATCCTTCTTGCTTCAATCGTCATCTGGTTCACAAGCAGCTATGGCTGGGAAGGCTCCTTCGGCGCTGTTGAAGATATCGACAATTCCATTCTCGGCAAGATCGGAAGCGCTATCTCCTTCATCTTTGCTCCTCTCGGCTTTAATAGCTGGCAGGCAACGGTTGCCACCCTTCTCGGTCTTGTTGCCAAGGAAGAGGTGGTCGGCGCAATGGGCACAATGGCAGCAGTTGCAGGCGACGCGCTTGAGCTTGTTGAAGAGGGCGATTTCGCCGGTGTTATGAGCATTGCAGCATTCTTCACCTCCTCGCTGGCAGCTTACTCCTTCCTCATATTCAACCTGCTTTGCGCTCCGTGCTTTGCAGCAATCGGCGCAATCAGACGCGAGATGAACAATGCCGGATGGACATGGTTTGCAATCGGCTACCAGACTATTTTTGCTTACACCATTTCTCTTACCGTTTACCAGCTTGGCACACTCTTTACAGGCGGCGGCTTTGGCTTCTGGACTGTAATTGCCATCCTGCTTGTTGCGGTCTACGTTTGGCTGCTTGCCCGCAAGGGACACAAGTACGGAGAAGGCAGCAACCTTCGCAGTGTAGACGCTGCAACAGTTTAATCCCAAATAAAGGAGGGAAAGATTATGTGGCCAACAATTATAATACTTGCAATTGTTATTGGACTTGCTGCTCTTGCACTTAGAGCAGTTGTAAAGCAGAAGAAATCAGGCGGCTGCTCAGGTTGCGCCGAGGGTTGTAACTGCGGTCCCTCTGCTGAAAACCATTGCGGTAAATAAGTTAAACCAAAGAAGCAATCCCGGCATTTTTAATGCCGGGATTGTTTTACACTTCAGCTCTTTTATGATTTAAAGTGTTGACTTTTTCGTCTATATAGTTTATTATGACAAAAACAAGAATTTATGGGTGACAAATATGAAAAGAACTCAATCTGCCCTACCCTCGATAATCGGCTGCATCGCTTTGCAGCTTTGCGTCGGCGTGGTTTATATGTGGAGCGTTTTCAAGCTCGACATTGTAAAAAGCTTCGACTGGTCGGTTGGCCCTGCCAACATGGTTTCGTCCTACATGACCCTGCTTTTTGTTATCGGAAACCTTGCCGGCGGACTTATATGCGACAGTAAGGGTCCCAAGTTCACCGCGACGCTGGGCATCTGCATTTTTGCAGCCGGCATTGGCTCAACCGCACTACTTAACGCCGGCACAATCACTCTGATCTATGCCACCTATTCAGTAGTCGCAGGTTTCGGCGTTGGCTTAACCTATGCCGCCTGCCTCAACTGCATGCAAAAATGGCTGCCGCACCGCCGTGGCCTTGCAACGGGCATGGCCGTCGGAGCATTTGGATTTTCGACTGTTATTCTTGCGCCTGCCGCAACAGGTTTGATGAACCGCTTTAGAACAGACGGCGTGGTAAACTTCATGCCCGTTTTTTTAATTCTTGCTGGAGTGCTTCTTGCCGTCGGGCTTTTAAGCTGCATATTCGTCAAGCTGCCGACTGCGCAATACGTTGATGCTCTTTCAAAGCCATCGGAAAAGGGCAGAATAATATCAAGCAGACGGGATTATAAATTTTCTGAAACCATCCGCACGCCGCTTTATTGGGCAGTGTTTTTTGCAATGTTCTTCATAAACGGCACATGGAATCTCTCCGTACCCATCATAAAGGATCTCGGCATGGCAAGGGGACTATCGGAAACACTGGCGGTGCTTGCGGTATCGATTGCAGGCGTGGCAAGCTCCTGCGGCAGGCTTCTAATGTCCGCCGTATCCGACAAAATAGGAAGAATCTCCGCCCTGATGTCTATGGCCGCTGTAACGCTTATTTGCGCAGTTTTGATGACCTTCATCACAAGCTATGCCTTCATTGCTGTTATCGCAATAATCGCCTTCGCCTTTGGCGGACCTGCCGGAATTTTCCCCGCCGCCTGCACCGACTTCTTCGGCAGCAAGCATTCCGGCGCAAACTATGGCTTTGTCATGCTCTCGCTCGGTCTTTCCTCGGTTTTCTTCAATTTCGTGTCCTCGGCCTTTTTGTCCGGCAACGTTGTTCAAACCTACATTATGGCTGCCGTTTCTGCTGCGCTTTCGCTTGCAGCGATGCTGCTAATCGGCGCATTTTCCAAACGCCTACAGTCAGAATAGAACCGCTTATTAAAAGGCAGACGCATGTTTGTGCGTCTGCCTTTTTTTGATGCCATTTTGATGCGAATACTTAGGAACTTTTATACAACTCTGTTCGATTTAGTTTACAACTCCTGTTTATTATAGAAGAAAAAACAGAGAGGACTGCGTTTCCATGAGCACAAAATGCAAGAAGATACACCGCATTCTAATTTGGCTTGCTGCACTGCCCGTGCTTGTGCTCATTTTATATTTGTGCATGGGTGCGTTTGCACCCATGCCATCAGCACCCGATAATTCTTTGGACAAGCCTGTCGGAGAAAACTATGCGCTTTTTTCGGAGATGCTTGTAATGCCGTATGAAACCGCAAGCGTATCAGACTGGAATCTTGCTTTGGTAAATCCAAGTAACACAATTGCGCAAGATTACAAAATCACACTCACGCAGCTAAAAGACGGCCAATCTATTGACGAGCGGTGCTATCCCGACTTGCAGGAAATGATGGATGCATGCAGGGCGGAGGGCCTGCTGCCCATAATATGCTCCTCCTACCGCACAAGTGAAGACCAACAAAAGCTCTTTGACAACAAGGTAAATTCGCTTATAGCCATAGGCTATCCGCAGGAGACTGCAAAAGCCGAGGCCGCAAAAACTGTTGCAATCCCCGGCACGAGCGAGCATCAGCTCGGACTGGCGCTCGATATTGTTGACCAGAACAACCAGAACCTTGACGAAACACAGGAGGATACCCCCGTTCAGCAGTGGCTCATGGAAAACAGCTGGAAGTACGGCTTTATCCTGCGCTACCCCGAAAGCAAAAGCGACATCACGGGTATAATCTACGAGCCTTGGCACTACCGCTATGTCGGCAGAGACACTGCGCAGTATATGTACGAAAACGACATTTGCCTTGAGGAATATCTTGAGCTTGTAAAAGGCTGAATATAAAAAAGGAAGGCGCAGCGCCTTCCTTTTTTCTTATCTTTTTGGAAATGTAACCGTGAAGCTTGTGCTTTCTCCAGTGCTTTCGGCTGAAATTTCGGCATCATGCGCATCGGCTATTTCCTTTGCTATTGATAGACCCAGTCCGTAACTTGCGCCGTCATTTCTTGCTTCGTCGGCTCTGAAGAACCTGTCAAATATTTTGCCGGTAAACTCCGGCGGAATTTTCTCTCCCTCATCAGTAACAGTCAGTACAGGGCATTTTTTCACTGTTTGCAGCGTTAACTCAATGGTGGTTGACGGGAAGGAATACTTAACGGCATTATCCAAAAGAATGGTTGCAAGCTGCCTAAGCTGCCCACAGTCGCCTGAAACGGAGATACCCTCTTCGATATTGTAGCTAAGGCTTTTGCCGTTATCATAGGCTATCGGCTCAAATGCCATTGCCGCCTCGGTGATGATCTCCCCCAAATCGAGCGTCTCAAAGCTGTTTTTGCTTTTGCTCTCATCCGCTCTTGCCTGCTCCAGCATTCCCTCAATAAGATGGCGCATTCGTGAGCTTTCCTGCTGGATATTCTCAACCCTTATGGAGTTTCTTTCCGACTGCTCCTCCGAGGATAAAAGCTCGGCATTTGCCATTATTACAGACAGCGGCGTTTTAAGCTCGTGCGAAGCGTCCGAAACAAACCGGCGCTGCCGCTCAAGTGATTTTTCTATCGGCATAACAAGCTTTTTAGAAATTATCAGCATCAGCGCAAAGCATACTATAATTACGCCAACACCAATATAAACGGAGTTTAGGAGAATCGTTTTGAGCGCATTCTGCTCAACTGATGTGTCAACAAATGCTATCCGAACACCCATGGGCATCATCGTCATTTTGTATCTAAGATTATAGTTTTCAAGCACACCCGACGTATTTTCAGAGTAATAAGACTTTGTGACAATATCTTCAACTGTCGAATCATCCTCAAAATCAAAATAGTCATTCTCCTCTATCACAAACTGCCCGAATTGGTTCACGATAACTGTGAAGAACGGCGACTGCAAATCCGCGCTCTCGCCTTTTTGCCTCGGACGCCATGTTTTAAGCTCATCTGAAAGGATATTGTCAAGATACATGATGCTTTGCTGCTGAAGGCTTCTGCTTGTAGAAGCATAGTTTATATAAAGAATAATGATTAAAAACACAATTACCAGCAGCATGGTAATCCAGACGATGCGCCATCTGAGCTTTTTAATCATCTTCTTTTTCCTCCAGATGATAACCGACCCGGCGCACTGTTTCAATGCTAACCCGGCTCTTGATATGTATCAGCTTTTTGCGCAAAAAGGATATATAAACCTCAACATGGTTATCCTCTGCATCGCTGTCGTAACCCCATGCCTTCAGCAGTATCGTCTCTTTTGCTATGATGTGCTTTCCGTTTTGCATCAGAAGGCACATAATTTCAAATTCTTTTGAAGAAAGCTTAACCTCCTGCTTGCCGCAGGACAAAACGCACCGCGTGGTGTCAAGGCTGACATCGCCGAAAGACAAAACGCTTCCAACATATTCGCTCTGCCTGCGCATAAGGCTGCGTACGCAGGCCAAAAGCTCTGCGTTCTCAAAGGGCTTTGTCAAATAATAATCCGCACCGCAATCAAGCCCATTAACCTTGTCGGCAATTTCGCTGCGTGCCGTAAGCATCAGAACGGGCACTGCGCTGCCTTGTTCCCGCAGGTTTTTCACAATCTGAAAGCCGTCCATCTTTGGCAGCATAACATCAAGAATTATAGCATCATAAATGCCGCTCATTGCGTTATCAAGTCCGTCCTCGCCGTCATATGAAATGTCGGCAGTGTACCCATTCGATGATAATAAATCCCGAATTGTGTTTCCAAGACGTTTTTCGTCCTCAACAATTAAAATTCTCATACCGTCACCTCTCACTCTTTTTTTATTGTAGCATACATTGCCAAAATAAGCTTAAAAAATGATAACGGGATATGTCTGCGCAAATGCGCAGACATATCCCGTTGAATATTCATTCCCAAGTTTTCCAAACCTCTGGGCAGTAGCCAACTGTCGCCTGCTTTCCGTTGCGCACAATAGGCGTTTTAATCAAATATGGCTCCTCAAAAAGCTTTTCAAGCTTCGCTTCGTCCGAGGCAAGGTATTGAATCAATGGATAGTCAACGTCCTTTTCATCAATCATCGCTTCAAGCGTGACAGCGTTTTTGACCGAGTTAATCTCACCCCGGCTCATGCCGAATCTGATAATATCGACCATCTGAAATTTAACCCTGCGCTCTTTGAAATACCGCTCGGCTTTCTTTGTATCAAAGCATTTGCTTTTGCCGAATATTTGAATGTTCATAGAGAATCTTAAACCTCAATAATGACAGGAAGAATCATAGGACTGCGGCGAGTGTTTTTATAAAGATATCCCGACAGATTGCTCTTAACCTTGCCCTTAATGGTCTGCCAGTCGGTGATATGCTGGCTCTCACAGGCTTCGATGCTCTCGGCAACAACTCTGTGAAGCTCATCCATAACATCGTCCGATTCCTTGACATAAATAAAGCCTCTTGTGATGATTTCCGGTGTCGAAATAACGCTTCGGTCGTTAGACGAAATGGAGATGATAACAACGATCATGCCCTCGTCCGCAAGATGCTTTCTGTCACGTAAAACAACAGCGCCAACATCACCAACACCAGTGCCGTCAACAAGAATTTTGCCCGACGGAACTATGCCGTTTTCCTTAACAGATTTCTGTGTAACCTCGATAACGTGTCCGATGCCGCTGACAATTGTGTCTTTGCTATCAACACCCATCTCCTGCGCAATTTTTGCATGCTTATGAAGCATACGAATTTCGCCATGAACGGGGATGAAGTATTTCGGCTTGGTAAGAGCTATCATCATTTTCAGCTCTTCCTGACAGGCGTGGCCGGAAACGTGAAGGTCTGTAAGCCGCTCGTATATAACCTCGGCCCCCTTGGCAAAAAGCTCATCAATAACACGGGTAACGCCAATCTCGTTTCCTGGGATTGCGGAAGCGGAAATGATAACTCTGTCGTCTACGCCAACTTCAACCTGACGATGACCGGAAAATGCCATTCTGTAAAGCGCACTCATTTCCTCGCCCTGACTGCCGGTTGAAATAATGCAGATTTTATTTTTGGGCAAGCCCTTAATCTTATCAAGCGGTACAAGAATGCCCTCTGGAATTTCCATATATCCAAGCTCGGTTGACACCTTCATGATGTTTTCCATACTTCTGCCGGTAATCGCAACCTTGCGCTTATTTCTTGCGGCAGAATTGATTATGGACTGAATTCTGTGAACATTCGAGGCAAAGGTTGTTACAATAATGCGCTTCTCGCAGTCCTTAAAAAGCTGGTCAAAGCGAAGTCCAACCTTGCGCTCTGAATCGGAATGACCAGGCTTCTCGATATTTGTAGAGTCGGACAAAAGAGCAAGAACACCCTCTTTACCGAGCTGCCCAAATCTTGCGATATCGCACATAACGCCGTCCTTGGGGGTGACGTCAATTTTAAAGTCGCCCGTGTGGACAACGGTGCCGATCGGGGTTTTAATCGCGAAGGAAACCGCATCTGCTATAGAGTGGTTCACGTGGATGAACTCAACCTCCATGCAGCCAACCTTTACCTTTTCGCCCGGCTCAACAGTCTTGATTTTAGCAATGTCAAGAAGCTTGTGTTCCTCAAGCTTTATTTTTACAAGACCTGCTGTAAGCCGTGTGGTGTAGATTGGAGGGTTGATTTTGCGCAGTACGTAAGGCACAGCGCCGATATGGTCCTCGTGACCGTGGGTCAGGAACATACCTCTGATTCTGGAGGCGTTTTCCTCCAGATAGCTGACGTCGGGTATAACAACGTCAACTCCGTACATATCCTCATCCGGAAAGCCCATGCCGCAATCGATAATAATGATATCCTTGCCGTACTCATAAACGGTAAGGTTTTTGCCGATTTCGCCAAGCCCTCCCAGAGGGATAATTTTTAGTTTTGATGCCATTAAAATTAATTTCTCCTTCAATTTGCGCTGCACAAATTCGTTTACATAACTAATAAATCTGTAAAGCGCAGTAGTAATATTTAGTTATGTAGTAATTTCTTCTTTTGCACGCAAAACTAACTAATTATGGCTTTAGCCGAAGACCCTGTCTCGCCTTCGTATTATTACCCATCATTAGCTTTGTATGCAGTTTTTTAGTATATATTACAAGTACATTGCGTACATAACATCTAGTTAAGTTATAGCCACATTATATTATAAATATGCCAAATAATCATGGCGCTCTACATCGCTGCCCAGGTGGCAAAAGCGGAAAAGAGCAAAATTAAATGTGGTATAACATCTAAAGAACATTATACCACATACAATATTGCAATGTCAAATTTGTCTATTTTGTCAAGCCGTATCTTACATCTCACGTCTGCCTTCAATTGCACGAAGCAGTGTTGCATCGTCTGCAAATTCAAGGTTTGATCCGACTGGAATTCCGTATGCAAGACGCGTTACCCTAATGTCAAAGGGCTTCAGTAGCCTTGAAATATAAATTGCCGTTGTGTCGCCCTCGGTATCGGGGTTTGTTGCCATTATTATTTCGTCGATTGCGCCCTCTGACGCCCTGCTGACAAGCTCCTTAATGCGGATATCATCAGGCCCGACATTTGAAATTGGGGACAGCACACCATGCAAAACATGATAAACTCCGTTGTATTCACGGCTGCGCTCGATGGAAACAACGTCCTTAGGTTCTGCCACAACGCAGATAATGGATTTGTCCCTCTTTGCGCTTTCGCAGATTTTACAAATCTCGGAATCAGTTATGTTCTGGCAAATCGGGCAGGTATGAACACTTCGCCTTGCCTGCAAAACGGCATCGGCAAAGGACTCCGCCTCTCCCTCCGGCAGTGCCAAAACATGGAATGCAAGACGCTGTGCGCTTTTTTTGCCTATGCCCGGCAGGGCAGCAAAATAATCAATCAAGGTTTCTAAGCTCGGTGGAAAAAACGACATTTTACTACCCTCTCAAATGTTTCGAATTTCGGCAATTGCCTTTGCTCTGTCTGCCTTGCCGAAAACGGCAGAGCCTGCCACAAGAATATTCGCACCTGCAGCAATAACAAGCGGCGCCGTTTCGGGATCAACACCGCCGTCAACTTCAAGCTCGCACAACGGATTCAGCTCGTCTATCATTTGGCGCAGGGACTCAATTTTACCAAGCTGCGAGTGCATAAATTTTTGACCGCCAAAGCCGGGCTCAACCGTCATAACCAGCACAAGATCGATCAGCTCAACATACGGAAGAATAACAGCTGCGGGCGTTTTGGGCTTGAGCGAAAGCCCAACCTTTTTGCCCATTGCGGTAACGGTTTTTATCGCCTCCATAATATCCTGCGGCTCATCCGCTTCAACATGGATTGTAACAAGATCCGCACCTGCCTCAGAAAACTGCCGAACATATCGGTGCGGCTTGTTTATCATAAGATGCACATCAAGAAACGCATCGGTTGCGCCCCGAAGTGACTGAACAACCGGAATTCCTATGGAGATATTTGGGACAAACACTCCATCCATGACATCAACATGAAGCCAGTCTGCGCCAGCGTTTAATACATCGTCAATTTCTTTTTTCAGATTAACAAAATCGGCAGAAAGAATCGACGGCGCAATCTTTATCATTTTTGTGTCCTCTTTTCCCTAGTTTGAGCTTGACTTTGCTCCGTCTGCCCGGCCTGCGCATTGTGGCGCACAGCTTAAACCCGACATAAGATTAATTATCTGCGCTGTGCGCACAGTCGCATTAATATAAAGGCACTCGGCAAAAAAATGATTCCTTAACTTTAAGATTAACATGGGTCGGACGCAAAACTATTTTTGCGTCCGACGTTGCCTTTTTATTAGGTAGCTATTTCTTCGGGCAGCTTGCAAACATCCGCCCATAAAATTGCATTTGAATACTCATACAGCTCATCAAGGCTAAGCTCAATTGCGCTGTTTGCGCTTCCAACGGCAGGAAAAACAGTTTCAAACCGCCTTATGCTTTCGTCCAGATAAACGGGAATTTCCTTAGATACTCCAAAGGGGCAAACTCCGCCCACCGGATATCCGACAAGCTCCAAAACTCTGTCAGCCGGAAGCATTGATGCCTTCGTGCCAAAGGTGTCCTTAAACTTTCGGTTGTCAATTCTGGCATCACCTGCTGCGACAATCAGAATGCAGCCATCATCCTTTTTGAAGCAGAGCGTCTTTGCAATTCTTGCACCTTCAACGCCGACTGCCATTGCGGCAAGCTCAACTGTTGCGCTTGAAACATCAAACTCCTGTATCCTGTCTTGTATTCCAAGAGCCGCAAAAAAAGCCCTTCCCTTTTCGAGTGACATCTATCTTGTCTCCTGCCAAATTGTTTTTTATCTGCGGCCACCGCCGCCGCCGCCGCTGAAGCCTCCGCCGCCATGTCCGCTGCCTCCGCCGAAGCCGCCACCGAATCCACCGCCGCCGCCAAAGCCGCCAAACCCTCCGCCACCGGAGCCGCCACGTTTGTCATTATCGTTCTTGTTTCGGTCATTCGACCTGTTGTGGTTATTGGGGTTGTTCATGTTCCAATACATATTCGATCTTGGTCTCATCCTTGGCCTCATCGAAAAGAAGAACAACGCCGGCCAAACGCCGTTTGTGTTGTAGTATCTGCGTCTGCGAGGCATGCTAAGCACAAAATATATAGCTATTGCAACCACGATTATGGCTATAATCGAAAAACCCGACCCCGAACTGGGCTGCCAACCATAGTTTCCGTCCTCGTAATAGCCGTCATTATTGCCTGCCGAGCCACTTTGCTCCTGTCCCAAGATAATAGCAGCGTCATAATTATCCTCATACCATCCTACAATTTCATCCGTAAGATTCGTAAACGCAGTATCATATCGCCCGGCCTCGGCATCATCCCAAAAATATGTGTCGAGATAATAATTAGCTTGTTTCTCTCCAAAGCTATTCATAATGCCATAGCCTGCGGTAATCCATCCCCTTTGCTCTTTGGGATAATATACAAAGACCAAGCCATTAAGCGCCTTGCTGTCGCCAACTCCCCATTCATTCATAACCATAACGGCGTATTCGTTGGTATACATACCTTCAAGGTCGTCAACCGTTACAACAACAAACTGCGCACCATCGCATTGCTGCTCCAAGGCGCCGTTAATGTTGCAGATATACTCCTCCACTGTCGGAGAAATAACGTCCGCATAATCGGCAACATAAAAGGAGTCCGACTGCGGAGCAATTGCAAGCGCAGGCAACGCCATTGCCAGAATAAGCATCGGGATCATCATTAAAACTGAAATATATTTCTTCATATGCTCACCCCTTAAAGAATCTCTGGAATTCCAAGGTCTGTGAATTCCGCAAAGAAGTTGGTGGGAAAGCTAGTGATTGTGTCAATAAACGCTTCCGCCGACTTGTTATATGTGCCGGTGCTTCTGATTACATCAAGCACGGCTGTGTCATAGCTGCTGAAATATGCGCTAAGCATCTTTTCATCCTGCTCGGAAAATGCGCCGGCGTACACTAAATCCTTGATGCCGTCCATATTCTCTTTCAGTTTAACATAATAAATAATCTTTTCCTCAACGCTCCTGCTTTCAAGATAACCGTTGCGTGCGGAACGGAGCGCTGTCATCTGCTCCTGATATTCAGGATAGGCAACAAGCGTCGTCGCAACACCGGTTGCGGCGGAGGCGCAGTTATCCATTTTGCCCTCAAGCTCATCGGCAAAAACGTCCTCGACCTGTTTTTCATAAAGCTTGTTAAGACCTGAAATGGCTGATGCGCCGGTAGATCCAACAATGACTAAACCTGCTATGATAATTGCAACTGCCCTATTTTTAAAAAAGCTCATTTTTCCTCCTTAGGTGTTTAGATTAGCCCTTGATTTCCAACAGCTTCTGCTTTAGCTCGCCCTCGATTCTGCCAAGCTCAATTTCGGCATCGGCGCGACGCTGGCGTCCGTCCTCCTGAATCTGGCGAACCTCTTCAAGAGTTGCGATAAGCTCCTGGTTTGTGTGTTTTAGAGTCTCAATTTCGACAATGCCACGCTCGGATTCCTTAGCAACGTCAACACTGCCCTGATGCAGCGCTTCGGCGTTTTTGCGAAGCAGCTGGTTTGTTACATCGGTAACCTCGCGCTGGGCCTCCATCGCCTGTTTTGAATGCTCCATAGAAAGCGCCAAAATCATCTGGCTTTTCCATAGAGGGATTGTATTTACGATTGAGGTCTGGATTTTCTCTGCCATCAGACTGTCGTTGTTCTGGATAAGTCTTATCTGCGGAGACATCTGAAGGGAAATGATGCGAGTAAGCTCAAGATCGTGCAGTCTCTTTTCAAAACGTCCGATCATGTTGGCAAAATCGCTTGCCTCCTGTGCGTCCTCAGGAAGTCCGGACTGCTGCGCCTTCTGCTGTAGTGCCGGAAGCTCGTTTGCGCGAAGTTCTCCGCATTTGAGCTTGCCTGCAAGAATGTACATGGTAAGCTCTTTGAAATATGCCTGATTCATTTCGTACATTTTATCCATTAGGGCAATATCCTTCAGAAGGATGCGCTCGTGATTTTCAAGTTCTGCGGTGATTTTGTCAACATTCACCTCTGCCTTGTCATACGAAGCCTTTAGGCTTGCGAGGCTGTTTGACGCTTTCTTAAAAATGCCAAGAAAACCCTTCTTTTCTTCTTCCGGAAAGTTTAGGCCCTTTAGCTCAACCACAAGGCCTGAAAGCATATTGCCAACCTCGCCCAAGTCCTTTGTCCGCACGGTATTAAGCGCAGAAGATGAAAACTCTGAAATGTTAGTTTGCGCAGCCGAGCCGTAGCTTAGCACCTGATTTGTATTTTTAACGTCAATTTGCTTTGCAAATTCTCTGACCGCAGCCTGCTCGGCCTCGGACAGCATATCGATATCAAGGCGCTCAACCGGCGCGCTCTCACTAATTGCTTCCGCCTTGGCAATTTCCTGAACCGCTGTTGAACCATCAAAATTCAAGGTAAGCTGTGGAACGCTCTGGGAAGTAATATTGTTCTCATTCATGGTTGTAATTTCCTTTTCAATAAAATTAGTGTCTATAGCTCAGCCGATGAATTAGTTCGCCTGTTTGTCTATTGTATCCTGTAAATCGTTTGAGAGGCCTTGGCGCTTTAGCATCGTGTTCATAACATTAATGTCTGTTTCAATGTCAAGTGCTTGGTTTGCAAAAAGTCCGTCAAGCTGCTTTTTGTATGCCGTAACTGCGGTATCAAGCATTTGCTCGATCGAGCGCATTGTGCCCGTAATATTCTCCCCCTCAATCCCCTGCGAGCCCATGCGGTCATACGCATTTAGAAGCTTGATGGTGGTGGGAAGATAATAGTTTTGGAACTTGCGTATCTGAGAAACGTCGGAAGGATCGGCTATTGCGTCCTGAGCAATCTTGTCGGAAATTTCCATGATGTCCCGTATTTTCTTTTTAACTGAGACGTCATTTATTGAAGCGTAAAGCCTTCCAAGCTCAACTTGGGCCTTGCTGTTTTCCTCAAGAACGCCGTCAATTTCAGGGCCGTAGCTCTTTTTAGGCTTTTCGGGCTCTTTTTCTGCGGGCGGAGGATTCTTCTTCGCCTGTCTTTTTTTGCTCCTGCCAGTGAAAAAAGACAAAACGACAATGAAAATGACTAACGATGGCAGCAGTCCGCTCAACTTATACATTGGAAATATTGCAACGCAGATGAGCCACACAATCACAGAAAGATAAATTGGCCATACTGTTTTCTTCGGCTTCTTTTCCATTAATAATCCCCTTTACTGAATATACAGATTATATTTTATAACTAAATTGCTTCACGGTCAAGCAAAAGCAGAACGTTTAAAATTACTTTTTCGATCCCTTTGATCGGGCAACGGCCTCTTTCCATGCTTTGCAAAGCGAAATGGCCCTGTTCTCGTCCATTGATGGACTAAAAACTGTCGATGCCTTCCGAAGCTGCTCAATCTGGGATAAATTTTCCCACACGCCTGAGTGAAGCCCGGCCAAAAATGCTGCGCCGAGGGCGGTTGATTCAAGAGACTTTGGCCTATCAATTGGGGTTCGCAAAATATCCGCCTGAAACTGCATCAGAAAATTGCTTGCTGCCGCTCCGCCGTCAACCTTCAGCACCTTTAGAGGTGTTTTAATATCCTGCTCCATTGCGTCGGTTAAATCCTTCACCTGATAGGCTATGCCCTCAAGCACCGACCTTGCAATGTGTGCCTTTGTGCTACCTCGTGTAAGGCCTGTCAGCGTACCTCTTGCGTACATATCCCAATGCGGGGCGCCAAGCCCCGTAAAGGCGGAGACAAAATACACTCCGCCGTTGTCGGAAACCGACTCGGCAAGGTCGCTGCATTCGCTCGCAGTTTTTATAAGCCCCAGCTCGTCTCGAAGCCACTGAATGCTGCTGCCTGTATTAAATGCGCTGCCCTCAAGGGCGTAGGTGGTTTTGCCCGAGATGCTCCAGGCAACGCTCGTCAGAAGCCCGGAAACGGAGCGCGGCGATTTTTCGCCTATGTTCATAAGCGTGAAGCAGCCCGTGCCGTAAGTGTTTTTGGCCTGCCCCTCGTGTATGCAGCCCTGGCCTAGAAGCGCCGCCTGCTGATCTCCTGCAATTGCGCAAATTTGAACACCTGCAAGGTCTTCAAGCCCGTAAATATTTCCTGCTATGCGGCCATATTCCTCACTGTTTGAACAAATGCGCGGCAGCATGCTCATCGGAATAGAAAGCGCATCGCAGAGCTGTCTGTCCCAGCAGAGATTGTTTATGTCAAAAAGCATTGTACGGCTGGCATTTGACGGGTCTGTAACGTGCACTTTGCCCGCGGTTAGATTCCATATCAGCCATGTATCTACCGTTCCGAAAATAAGGTCGCCCTTTTCCGCCTTTTGCCTTGCCCCGGGAACGTTATCCAAAATCCACTTTATCTTAGTCCCCGAAAAATAGGCATCGACCAAAAGCCCCGTTTTGTCTCTCACATAGCCTGACAAGCCCTCCGAAATCAGTTCATCGCATATTTGCGCAGTTCGGCGGCATTGCCACACTATTGCGTTATATACCGGTCTTCCCGTGGTTTTGTCCCAGACAATGGTGGTTTCCCGCTGGTTCGTAATGCCGATGCCGGCAATATCGGTTGCCGAAAGGCAGCTTTTCGCAAATGCCTCTTCAAGCGCAGAAAACTGCGACTGTAAAATCACCATCGGATCATGCTCAACCCAGCCCGGCTGCGGATATATTTGCCCGAATGGATACTGCGCCTTTGTAATAATATTTGCGCCGGTGTCAAAAACTATGGCACGTGAGCTTGTTGTACCCTGATCCAAGGCTATTACATATCCGTTCATGCTTATATCCTCTCTCAATTGGATTGACGTGTCGTTAAATAAAGATTATAATTTGATTAATTCTAATATTATTCCGGCATATGAATGCAGGAATAATATGCGAAAATATTTCCTATTTTTGAGTGCCGGAATAATAATACCATGTAATGCCCTTTGCGGCAAGTGAAAGGAGATAGCTATGCCATCAATCAGCTGCTTTACTTTTCCCTCGTCTGACGGAAAAACCACAATTCATGTCAGACGATGTATTCCCGACACAAATCCCAGATCCGTTTTGCAAATTGCCCACGGAATTGCTGAGCATTCGGCACGATATGATGATTTTGCGATGTACATGGCGTCTCACGGCTTTGTGGTCGTAACAAACGACCATTTAGGACACGGCAAAAGCATAAGCGAAGATGAAAACCTCGGCTTTTTCGCCGAGGAGAATGGCTGGAGCGTTGCCGTGCAGGATATGCACATTCTGCATGAAATGATGCAGGAGGAATATTCCCTGCCCCATTTTCTATTTGGCCACAGTATGGGAAGCTTTTTGGCAAGAACATACATAATTTATCACCGTGCAGGGCTTTCGGGCGTTATTTTGTCGGGCACAGGCAGGCAAACTCCTGCCACAATAAAAGCAGGCAGACTTGTCGGCGAATACGAGGCAAAGCGCCACGGACTCAAATACAAAAGCGAGCGTGTAAATGCACTCGCCTTTGGCAGTTACAACAAAGGCTTTCCTTCCGCGAGAACGGGTTCCGACTGGATCAGTCGGGATGCCGCGGTTGTTGATGAATATATGTCGGATAAATTGTGCGGATATGTTCCAACCGTCGGACTTTTCCTAGATATGCTGGTCGGTCTTTCAATCATAGGCAGCAGGAAAAAGCAGCAGCACATGAACAAAAACCTGCCCGTATTCTTCATTTCCGGCGACAAAGATCCCGTCGGCGAAAATGGCGCAGGCGTCATAGCCGTCTACAAGAGCTTTCTTGACGCAGGCATGGAAAACGTCACCTTAAAGCTATATCACAACGGTCGCCACGAAATGCTAAACGAGCTCAACAAGGCCGATGTCTACTGCGACGTTCTGTCATGGATAGAGGGTACGCTGTCGGTATAAAAACAAAGCAAGAAACGGTATGGCAATCGCCATACCGTTCCTTTGCGCATAGTTAGGCTAGTCAGATTGGCAGTCAGAGCATTATCTGAGATGGATAGTGAAATAAAACGCCGCTCCCTTATTCGGCTTACTTTTCACCCACAGCTTTTCGTCAAGGCCTGAAGCAATTTCCCATGCGATAGCAAGCCCCAGACCGCTCCCGGAGGACTCGCTGTCTCCCCTGTAAAAACGCTCAAATATGCGGCGCTGATCATCTTTTGTGATGCCGGCTCCGTCGTCCCGAATGCAAAAGGTAATATGCTTGTCGCAGGCTGTCCACTCAAGCCAGATATTGCCGGTTTCCCGCGAAAATTTCACCGCATTATCAAGCAGGATATTCATAAGCTCCGTTGCGCAGGCAACATTTGTATAGAGATCGGGAAGCTCACTCATCCCCTCCTGAACATGAAGGTTTATGCCGATCTCCTCGCATAGGGCGCTGTAAACTTCTGCGACAGAGCTTAATACGGTGTGCACTTTAACTACCGATTTGGAAAAATCCTTGCGTCCGCTCTGCATGCGTGAAAGGTCCAGCATCCCCAATACCGTTTTCTCAAGTGTGTAGGATTCCTTCAGTATTATGCCGCTGTATTTTTTTATCTTTTCGTCGTCGGTAACAATCCCCTCTGACATGACCTCTGCAAGAGATCTGATAGAGGTGATAGGCGTTTTTAGGTCGTGGCTTACGTTCGCCACGTAGTCACGCCGTATTTGCTCTACCGCCCGGTTATTTTTGATAATAAGTCCCATATAAATTGCTGACATCACCAGCACCAGATTAATCGCCACAAACAAAAGTATCAGGTTGCTGTAAAGCGAAGTGAGGCTCTTTACAAAAAAATAAACTGAATCTAGGCTGCCATTTTCAAAATGCGGAATCGTGATTATAATTGCAAACTTTCCATCAAGATTGCGGTTATAAACAAGCTTATAAATGCTGTCATCCTCGCTTTCGATGACCGGTATCAGCTCTTTCGCCATCACGGAAACGTCCATATTATTGCCTCTGGCAACGAGGCGGTCAATCAGCCTTCCGTCCGCATCATAGACAAAGGCGCTTGCCTGAAACAAAACTGCTGTCTGCGGAAAACTGCCCGTTTCCCAATATTCTTCGGCGTTCGTTCTGGCTACGGTTTTTTGATGTTCATTAGCGGCATATGTGGCAGGTACGACTATCAAGGCAGCCACAGTAATGGTAATAAGATAGATCATAAGCCAAATCAGCACGAACGCCGGCCAAGAGATGCCTTTTCCCCTAATTTTCATGACCATTCCTTTCTTTCTTCGCGGTAATTGCGCCCACACATTGATAAGAAAAAGTCTGAATTCATTCAGACTTTTTCTTGCAGCCTATAGCCAAGACCATAGACGGAGGCTATTTCAAAATGAACCCCCTCCTCCGGCAGCTTCTTTCTTATGCGCTTGACGAATGTGTCAACCGCCCGTGTGTCGCCGTAGAAATGATCTCCCCAAACAGCATCCATTATCTGGTTGCGGCTTAGGGCAACGCCGGGATTTAGTAAAAATATCTCAATCATTGCCTTTTCCTTTATGGTAAAGCTGATTTTCTTGTCGCCTATCCACACCTCGGAGGCGGCAAGATTCATATGAAGCTCCATAAAGGACACAATATTGGCACGACTCTTCGGGGCGGCCCGTTTTAGTACGACAAGTACTCTGGTGGCTACCTCTCTGGGTGAAAATGGCTTTGTAATATAGTCGTCCGCACCAAGCTCTAAGCCCAGTATGCGGTCAAGCTCCTCACCTCTGGCGCTGAGCATTATTATCGGAATGTCGCTGGTTTTCCGGATTGCTTTGCAGACCTCTATACCGGACATTTTTGGCATCATTACGTCAAGAATAACAAGGTCAAGCTTTTCAGTCCGCAGCGCAGACAGTGCGTCTGAACCATCAAAGACCGAAACCACTTGAATGCCGACCGTGTTAAAATAGCTGGTAAGGCTCTCATGCACAGCCTCATTGTCATCACAAATTAAAACCGTGATTGCGTTCAAGCGCAGCACCCCCACAGATAGTGTGTCACAAGTTTAGCATATTTTTTTTGGCGTAACAAGATTTTCAGATTTAAAAAAATTTGGAAAGACGGATTAAGGCATAATTCAGCAAAAGTTTCACCGCTTTGACACAAAATCGACGCAATTAAAAGATTTCGTGGCGATACCATCGTTTTCGGCACCTATGAGCAGGGCAATGACACAGCAAACGGTGCGGAAGACATCGAGTGGCAGGTGCTTGAGATTTCAGACGTCAAGGCCCACAGGATATATAAGCGTATTCGCAATGTTTGGCCGTGACGACGGTCACGTTACCAATGGCGGTGAGGTTGCAAGCATTGATTTTGCCGCAGTTCGCCCGGTCTTGTGGGTAACACTCTGACAAACAAAATTAAACCACTGATATTTTTCAAATTGCGGTGGTTGAGCAATCTAAGAAGACAAAAAAACGGTACGGCGTTAGAGTTAAGCTAATAGGGATGTTTAAAGAAAGCGGCAGAAGCCGCTCTCTTTAATGTAGAAAATACTTATTTTGTACGTTTATGTTCATATTGAACAGGGTTATTTGTCAATCCAACTAGATAGTCCAAACTGGTTTGATAAAACAATGCCAGTTTTATTAAATAATGAACTGGAATTTGACGTTTCCCGATTCATAATTACTATAAACACGCTGGTCGATACCTAACAAATCGCCAATTTGTGCCTGTGTTTTATCTTTATCTTCCCGGCAATCTTTTAATCTTGGATATATAAACACATAAATCACCTTGTATAATTGTACTTTACTATGGCGTATGAGAAAATTCAATTTTACCATGGTCTTCTTCAAACTCCGCGATACGCTTCTTAATTAGCTGTTCTATCTCTTTATTTTTTGTACGACCTTCAAATTCCGCAACATACGCAAGTTTCTTCATCAGTATAGGATTTATCCTAAGCGTGAAACGCAATAAATTATCATTCATTGTGACACCTCCAAAACTAATTCTTGACGTCATAATAATGTCATAGTATACTTCAATGGAATAATGACGCATTTTTGACGCAATTAATTTAAGGTGATGAAGTGATTTTGATGAAGTTAAATAAAGATATAGAAAAAAGCTTCCCTAGAATAGAGAAGCTTTTAACAAAGACAATGTTGTTGGAGTTTGCAAATACTCCCAAGGATGATTTAGAAAAATATAATTTTGGATTAGGTACAATGATTCGCTTGAAAATATTGCGCCCCAAAAGCACTCTTTATGAGAATTTTACCAAACATGGTTTTACTGACAAAAATGAAATGGCAATGGAAATGATTAAAAAGTTTCATGAATATTTATTGCATAAAATATAAATTTTTACATATTCCCATTATATGTCAAACTATGTAATTTATCAATATAAATGTAGCGGCGGAATAGGCAAGCTTCCTATTTATATTACAAACAGGCTTAACGGCGGAGAATAATCTCTCCGCCGTTAAAGCCCTATCGCTTGTAACTCTTTGCCACACCGGTTTTTTGGTTATTTAAGCTGTCTTCTTCTGGCGATGTTTATCATGCCCTCTTCCATGTCGCCGATTGTGCGAAGCATTTTGCCGGCGCCATATGCTGCGCAGGCCAAGGGGTCATCAACGATAATAGTCTCAATTCCTGTTCGGCTTGTAACAAGCTTGTCAAGCCCCCATATAAGGCTTCCGCCGCCTGTCATAACAATTCCGTTTGTAGAAATATCGGCAACTAGCTCCGGCGGAGTCCGCTCAAGCACAATATGGATAGTCTCCAAAATTGTTTCGGCGCATTCCTCAAGAGCTTCGATCATGTCGTTGGAATTAATGCTGACAGACCTTGGCAGTCCCGTCATCAGGCAGCGGCCCTTTACTTCCTTTGTGTCAACCTGATTTCTGGGAAAAACGCAGCCGATGCTGATTTTAAGATCCTCGGCAGTTTTAAGTCCGATGAGCAAATTATGCTTTCGTCTTATGTATTTGACGATAGCTTCATCAAATGCTCCGCCTGCGGTTTTGATCGATTCACAAACGGCAACTGCGCCAAGAGAAATTGCTGCGATCTCGGTTGTGCCGCCGCCAATGTCAATAATCATGTGCCCGTCGGGCTTTGAGATGTCAATACCGGCTCCTGAGGCTGATGCAACCGCAGTTTCAAGCAAATACACCCTGCGTGCGCCGGCTTCGATGGTGGCGTCAATAACTGCGCGCTCCTCAACACCTGTAATGCTGCTTGGAACGCAGACAATTACCCTCGGCTTAAAAAAGCTGAAGGAGGTAATGCGTCCGATAAGGTCCTCAAGCATCCTTGCCGTCATGTCGTAATCGGAGATTACGCCCGATAGTATCGGATGAATGGAGGCGATGTTTGCAGGCGTCCTGCCCAGCATATTTTCGGCCTCTTCCCCGACCTTTAATAGCTTGCCGCTATACTTGTCCACTGCAACAACAGTTGGCTCACGCATAACAACGCCCTTACCCCTGACATAAACAAGCGTACTGCTTGTGCCAAGGTCTATTGCAATATCTCTTTCAAAAAGAACCATAAATCCACCTCTGGAATTTCGTATTTGTAAGCGGCACAGAGACCTACGTTATCATTCTAACCAAATTTTTCCGAAGCTAGTCTCTAGTTTGTGCAACTGCTGCGCATAAAACTTCCTTTGCACCCGCTGATAGCAGAGTTTTTGCGCACTCGGAAAATGTTGAGCCGGTGGTAACGATATCGTCTATAACAAGTATCCTCTTGCCCGAAATCAGCTCGGCATCCTCGATTTTGAATGCGCCCGAAATATTAGCCCGTCTTTTTTCGATGCTGCCCATCTGGGACTGCTTTCCGACATTGATATGCTTTTCAAGCGTAGAAACGGCAACATCATCAAGCACAAGCGCCGTTGCAAGGGCAAGCATCATAGCCTGGTCATAGCCACGCTCCTTAAACCTTTCACGGCTCAAGGGAACCCATGTAATAAGATCGTATTGACCCGAAAGATTTTGCTTTATGCAGTCTGCAAGAAGCACCGCATAAACCTCGGCATAGCCTGTTGC
>Ga0153972_1000137_pt1 | contig 20774 bp, 18 predicted proteins | sample TSGA056MetaG_FD_104732 | JGI IMG/M metagenome (GOLD analysis project Ga0153972, IMG submission 104732) | Attine ant fungus gardens microbial communities from Georgia, USA - TSGA056 MetaG | ecosystem: Host-associated > Fungi > Mycelium > Unclassified | place: USA: Georgia, George L Smith State...
GTACTCAGGTTTTTCAAAGCGTCCTCCAAAGTCACTCCGCTGTCCTGGGCAATTCCTACCTCATATTTCACATAAAGCTCCGGATGTAATTGCTGGAAGCCACTGATTGCCTGTTTTACATTCGTATCCTCATAGACACTATAAACACGTAAGGTAGTATCCGGAACCGTGGGGATTGTGGCGTCATAAGTGTAGCGCATCAGGCTGCCGTCGGAGTACAGAATTAAATAACTGTCGTTATCCTGGTTCTGAAGCACTACCATATCCACATATGATTTCGTAATATCTCCGATACTGCACAGGGACCCATCAATTATCTGCTCCATCACACTTCCATTGAGCGTATGAAAATATAAGCCTTCCTCCGCCACTACATAAACGCCATTATTTTCGGCATTCGGACTAAGGAGAAGTCGATAAGCATTCATACCTTGCCTTCCCGTTTTGTTTTTAATGAACTCATTTAACACCGTATCCTGATCCAAAAGTTCTTTGTTCTCCAAATCATAAATCTGGATTCCGGCTTGATCCAACACATAAAGCTTTTGATCATCGGCCGCCGCATAGCTGGCATAGTTCTCCGTCTCAAATAAATACAGCGTTTCACCGGTCTTTGCATTTACCTGATAGACCTTTTTATCCTGGAGCACGTAGAAATAACAGTCACTGCCGTAAAAAGAATAAATATTAGTGCTTGACAAATCACTTAACTCAATCACTTGATTATCCGCCGTAATAATATAGTTATGGAAGGAGTTAAAATCGTTCATTTCAATATATTCTGACAGGATCCGGTCTCCCTCGGAGGAAACGGTCATATTATAGAAATAGCTTTCAGCAGCCAAAGCTTCCGCTAACAAATCCGGCATATCATTGGCATATTCAAAACTATTTCCCTGGTCCGCGGACAACAGGTCTTCACCCGACGTATCATTAAGACGGATGATCCCGTTCTCCTTAAATAATCCCAGCGGCATCATTAATTCTCCGGGAAATTCCACCGCCTCTTCCACATATCGGCCTAACGTCCGGCCATCGGTGCCGGCAGCCGTACTTTCCTCACTGCCGTTGTTTTCATTATTAACCTGGCTGGCTTCACCGCTTACTCCATTCTGTGTCCGGCTGCCGCATCCGCTGACAATCAAAACACATACTGCCATTATTAGTGCTGTTAGTTTACTTTTTTTCATAATTTTACCCTTTCCAAGTATTTACCCCATACTGAATCATTACTTTTTATATATTATAATGTAATACTCAAATCTCTAAATAATCTCTAAACTTACTTTAAATAATCTCTATTTTTATTGATTCAGATCAAGACATTACGGTGAGGTTTATGTTAATATGGTTGAGATAGAAATAAAAACAGAGGTTATTAAAATGCGCATACTACTGATTGAAGATGATAAAAATTTAAATGAAACCTTGGCTTACTCCCTGAAGCGGGAAGGTTATCTGGTGGATTCCTGCCTGGATGGTGAAGAGGCTTGGCTTTATATGGAGCAAAAAGCGGCCGACCTGATCATTTTGGACCGTATGCTGCCGGGCTGCACCGGTACGAAATTGCTTGCCAGACTGCGGGCCGGCGGTGACTTTACACCGGTGCTCATGCTTACCGCACTTGGAACGTTATCTGACCGGGTGGAAGGACTGGATCTCGGCGCTGATGATTATCTGGTCAAACCCTTTGCCATGGAGGAGTTAATGGCCCGGATTCGCAGCCTGCTCCGAAGACCGCCCGGCCAGGCCGCTATCCGGACCAGCCAAATTGAATATGAGGATATAAAATATCAGGAAAATACCGGAGAACTAACCGGCCCGGACGGAAGCTGCACCCTTTCCAAACGGGAAAGTGATTTGATGGAGGTATTTTTACGGAATCCAAATCAGACTTTAAGCCGGGGACAGCTATTAAACAAAGTTTGGGGCATCGCCAGTGAAGTGGAAGACGGGAATTTGGATAATTATATTTTTTTCCTGCGCCGACGGCTTAAAAGTGTTTCTTCCAAAGTCACCATAACCACCGTGCGGGGCATTGGCTACCGTTTATCCTGAAAGGCATGGTACCGATATGTTTCAAAAAGCTCGTTTACAGTTTACCTGTTTGTTTGCGGTAATTTCTATTTGTATCCTTGTTCTGTTTACCGGATTTTATCTTTATATTGCGGAAAAAACCCTCGCGGAAAATCATCACTTATCTTTACAGCATGACGTGGATTCCTTAAGTACCGGTATGGAGCAGCAAACGGTTATCACCCTGCAATATTTACTGAAGCTGGAACAAAGCAGTAATTTTATTATTTATCTGTGGGATAACGACACCGCACTTCGTTTCAATGAAATGACACACCACGCTTCTTATCATAATGCCGCCGAAAAAGCCATGGAGCAATACCGGTCTTTAACAGAACATCCGGAAGGCAGTGACGAATCGGCTTCCTCACAGCAGGTTTTTTTATTTACGGATGATGAGAGAATAGAGTATTTTGCCGGAATTACCCAAATCCAGACCGGTCAGCTTTCCGCCGTACAAAATCTGACAGCCAGGGAAGGGGACGAAGGCATTACTCTTCTGGTACTTTCCCCGATGTCCGGATTCCGGCAGCAGCTGTATCAACAAAGATTATACTACATCATCCCGGCAGCCGCCGGCTGTATTATTTTGGCGATATTGGGCTTTTGGTTTACCGGACGCCTTTTTAGACCACTGAAAGAAAATCAGCAAAAACAAATCCAATTTGTGTCGGATGCTTCTCATGAACTGCGGACGCCGCTGGCTGTCATCCGTTCCAGCATCAGTGTCAACCCTCCCCATTATGAAGATACCATCCAGACAGAATGTATCCATATGGGGAAACTGATTGATGACATGCTTACTCTTACCGGTCTGGAAAACCATTCCCGCGCCATAAAAAAAGAGTCCGTGGAACCGGACACTTTTCTCTTGAATCTCTATGAACAGATGGAACCTCTTGCTTCTGGAAAAGGACGCCGCCTGACAATAAACCTTCCGGACGACACTCTGCCCAGAATACCTGCCGATCCGGAAAAGCTGAACCAACTGATGATGATACTGGTACAAAATGCCATCAGTTATACCCCTGATGGAGGGAAAATCATTTTAACCGCATACGCTTCTTCCAAAAATGTATATTTCCAGGTAATCGACAACGGTATCGGCATATCGGACAAAGATAAAAAAAATATTTTTGAACGTTTTTATCGGGCCGATTCCTCCCACAGCAGTAAGGATCACTACGGCCTGGGGCTTTGTATCGCCAAAGAAATTGTCCTGGCACACCATGGACAGATTACGGTTAGTAATACCCCCGGCGGCGGCAGTACCTTTTCCTTAGTTTTTCCCATCCACTCTTTGTGATTGTAATCCAACTTGCCTAAATTGGGCATCAAAAGCTGCTATAAAGCCCATAGGGCTGAATAGCAACTTATTTACGGCCTGACCTGCCCGTTTCCGCAAATAGTATATTTGTAAGAAGTTAACTCCTTCAACCCCATCGGGCCCCTGGCATGCAGCTTCTGGGTGCTGATTCCGATTTCCGCACCAAAACCAAATTCAAAGCCATCCGTGTATCGGGTGGAGGCGTTGACATAAACACAGGCGGCATCCACTTCATTCAGGAACTTTTCGGCAGCTTCCATATTTTCCGTAATAATACAGTCCGAATGCTTGGTATTATAACGATTAATATGGCTGATTGCCTCTTCCACGCCGCTTACCGTTTTTACGGAGATAATATAGTCAAGATATTCGGTTCTATAATCTTCCTCGGTTGCGGGAGTCGCGTTTGGCAGAATTTCCCGGGACTTTTCATCGCCTCTGATTTCCACATTCATACTTTTCAGCCGCTTCGCCAGCCCGGGAAGGAGCTTTCCCAGTACCGCTTCATGAACCACCAGGGATTCACAGGCATTACATACACCGATCCGCTGGGTTTTGGCATTATAAATAATATTTACCGCCATATCAATATCAGCATCTTTATCTACATAAATATGACAATTACCGGTTCCGGTCTCAATAACCGGTATGGTGCTGTTTGCGACCACCGCGCGAATCAGGCCGGCGCCGCCTCTGGGAATTAACAGATCCACATATTCACTAAGCTTCATAAATTCAGCGGTATGCGCCCGATCCGGATCGGCAATTAACTGTACCGCGTCTTCTGTTATCTTACATTGCTTTAAAGCGTCTCTGATTACCTCGGTAATGGCAATATTGGACTGCAGGGCATCACTGCCCCCTTTCAGAATCACCGCATTGCCGGCCTTAAAGCAAAGACCAAAGGCATCGGCCGTCACATTGGGGCGGGATTCATAAATAATCCCAATCACACCAATCGGTACCCGGCGTTTCTCAATCACCAGTCCATTAGGACGGGTAAAGGATTCCATTTTTTCACCAATACAATCTTCTAATAGAACTATTTGACGCAGGCCTTCCGCCATGGCATCCATCCGTTCCCGGTTTAAACGCAGTCGGTCCAGCAACCCGGGATGCATGCCGGAAGCCTCTCCTGCCGCGATATCCTTGGCATTTGCTGCCAATATTTTAGCTTCTTTCCGGCACAATGCCTGAGATACGGCAGTCAATGCGTCATTTTTCTGCTGTGCAGAGGCTTTCTGAAGTAAATATTTAGCCGCAGCAGCTTTTTCTCCAATTAACGTTAAGTCTGTCATTTTTTCCCTCCTCTTTTTTTGTAAAAGGCTGAACTGTTACCTTATTATTTCAGATTAATATAATAGATTTACGGTACCTTAAGCCAAGATTACCTGATAAGGCCGGATATCCTGTGCTTCTTCCGGTACCTTTGCCACCAGCTGGCACGCAAAACCGACTGCAATGGAATGGCGCCGAAGTTCGTCCTTATCCTGTAAAAAACGATCATAAAACCCTTTGCCATAACCCAGTCTCCGGTTTTCGGGATCAAACGCCACCCCCGGCATAAGCATCAGCGTTTTTACATTTTCATCCGGTTGGGAACAATACTTCTCCGAACCGCCCATCGGTTCACGGATTCCCCCATAGCCTTTCGGTAAGCCGGACACCGAGCAAATTCGGTAAAAATCCATTTCATTGCCGCTAATCTTAGGGACGAAAACCTTTTTTTGGAGCTTTAGTGCTTCAGCTATCATTTCACTGGTGTCAATTTCACTGCCAAAGTTTAAAAAACATAATATATTATCCGCAAGGTAAAACCATTGATGGCCGATAATCCTGTCCGCAAGAAGATAAGAAGCGGTTTCCCGCTCTTTTACCGTCATGGAATCCCGCCGGTTAATCACCATCTGCCGTATCTTAAGTTTTTGCTGTTTTAAGTTATCCATCCGCACCCCGCTGTTTCGTCAATCTCCGATAACTCTATCAATTAATGAGTGGTTTATTTATCGCCGTATTTTTCTCCGAGATTTTCGATAATTCCATCTTCACTGCGGATACTGATGTTATCAAGCTGCCCTTTCAGATTAGCCCTTACATTAGCAATATATTCTTTACGCAGCAGTTCTTGTTCCTGTTTTTCCGCTTCCGTAAGCGGCAACCCCTGAGATTTATGATACAATTCGTTAATTCTTTTAATTCGTTCTTCCATGGTAAGATATTTCATATCAATTCATCCTTCTAGTTATTATGTAAAGATTCGATAAATATGGGTAAATCAAAGTTATCATCCTGATGAGCGACAAACAGCGTTCCTTCCTTTTTCCCGTCTAGGATCCGGTGGATAACCCCCATATCCCGGCTGCTGGTAATAATCATGTCAATATTGGATCTGGTGGCTATTTTAGCGGCAATTAACTTGGTGTTCATCCCGCCGGTGCCGACATTGCTTCCGGTGCTTTTTTTTCCCATACTTAAAAGCTCCTCTGTCAGTTCGTCCACTTGTTCAATATATTCAGCTTCCGGATTCCGGTTGGGATCATCCGTATAAAGACCGTCAATATCCGATAAGAGAATTAATAAATCAGCGTCTATCAATGAAGCAACAATGGCAGAAAGCGTGTCATTATCACCAATTAAGGTATCATTGTCACCAAAATTGATTTCATATGTTGCCACGGTATCATTTTCATTTACAACCGGTATGACGCCCATTTTCAGCAGCTGGGAAAAAGTATTATGAGCATTATATCGGTTCAGGTTATCCATTACCGTATTTTTCGTCATCAGAATCTGGGCAGCCACCTGATTATATTCCCCGAATATTTTCTGGTAAGTCATCATCAGTCTGGCCTGACCAATCGCGGAGCAGGCTTGGATAATAGCTAAGACTTCGGAATTGGTGGTGGCTTTGATTTCCTTAATCTGCATTGCTTTTTTCCCCACCGCGATAGCGCCGGAGGTAACCAACACCACATCCTTGCCCTGGTTGCGCAAATTACATAATTCCCGCACCAGCCTTTCCAGTTTAATGTAATCCAGGTCACCGGTCTGAGGGTGCTGGAGTGAAGAAGAACCGATTTTTACCACAATTCTCTTTTTGTCTTTCATCTTATCACGTACTGTACTCATTTATTTAAATCTGCCTTTCGTATCACTGATATATATCCATTCACATCACCTCCCCTCGGTTAAGATGAGAGGCTCCCTACCCTGCACACGGTGCTCAAAAGTGATTATAGCATGATGATACAAAATCGACAATACCTAGCTTCTACAGTTACCGGGAAGGCATATATCGGGCAGCGATTGCTTCCGCCACCCGTATCCCATCCATGGCAGCCGAGGTAATGCCGCCGGCATAGCCGGCGCCTTCTCCGCAGGGATATAGGCCTTTGATTTTGGACTGCAGGTCTTCCTCCCTGAGAATTCTAACCGGGGATGAAGTACGGCTTTCCACTCCGGAAAGCAGGGTATCTTCCCGGTTAAACCCGGGAATCTGCCTGCCGAACTGTTCCATCCCGGCAATAAAGGAAAGACTGATTTCCTCAGAAAACAAATCGGATAAATCAGTAAATATTCCGGCGCCTTTATGAGCAGGAATAATTTCACCGGTAAAACCGCATTGGGCCGTAAGGATATCCCGCTCCATTCCCTTAAGCTGTCCTGCCGTCCGCTTTGCCACACAACGTTTATACTCCCCATACCGCTGCATGGGTATCTGTCCCTGTCCCAATGCAAATGCCTTTTCTTCCAGCTTCCGCTGAAAGGAAATACCGGCAAGCGGGTGAGCACTGTCAAAGTCATCCGGCGTTACGGAAACAATAATGGCACTATTGGCATTTTCTCCGCCTCTGCCGCTGTAGCTCATTCCGTTGACGGCCAGACGGCCCCTTTCCGAGGAAGCATTCACCACATAACCGCCAGGACACATACAGAAGGAATAAACGCCTCTTTTTGTGAATGCGGAAGCGGTTACCTTGTAAGCGGCCGGGCCTAATTTTCCGGGTTCCTCCCGGCCATATTGGGAAACATTGATCATCCGTTGAGGATGCTCCACCCGAAGGCCCACAGCAAATGCCTTGGCTTCCATGGGGACATCTTTTTCATAAAGCATTTCAGCGGTATCTCTGGCACTATGGCCTATCGCAAGCACTGCCTGGGAGCAGGGGATTTCTTCCGTCCCATTCACGATAATCCCTTTCAGCCGGCCATCCTGCAGACAAATTCCGGTAAGCTTACTGTGAAATCTGACTTCACCGCCCAGCCGCTTAATTTCTAACCGGATTCCTTTTACGATATCGCATAAAACATCCGTCCCCAGATGCGGCTTGGCGTCATATAAAATATCTTCACTGGCTCCAAAGGCCACAAAAGTTTCCAGAACAACTTTGCTGCGGCCCAATTTGTCCTTTATCAGCGTATTTAATTTCCCGTCGGAAAAAGTACCGGCGCCGCCCTCCCCAAATTGCACATTGGATTGTTCATTCAGTTTTCCGCCATCCCAAAAAAACGCCACATCCCGCATCCTGGTATCCACATCCGCTCCTCTTTCCAGCAGAATTGGGCGATAACCATGCAAAGCCAGGAAATATCCGCAGAACAAGCCGGCCGGACCGGTTCCGGCGATTACCGGCCGTTCTTTCATTTGCTCCCGGCCTGATATCGGGAAACAATATTGCTCCGGTCGGGAAAAGATAACCTGGCTGCTGTTTTTACGTTTCAGGATCTTATCTTCTTTCTTTACTTCCACATCAAGAATATAGTTATAATAAATATCCGGTTTTTTCCGGGCATCAACCGAACGTCGGACCGTATGTAACGCGCTAATTTCCTCTTTCCGGATTCCTAAAGCAATCGCTGCTTTTTGATACAAATCCGTTTTTGAATGCTCTATGGGCATCTTTAATTGTTGAATTCTTAACATATTATTTCTTCCTTCTATTTTCCGGCGGCGGTCTTTCCCGCAATATACCCGCTGGTCCAGGCCCATTGCAGGTTATAGCCGCCGCAGCGGCCATCCACATCCAATATTTCCCCGGCAAAATATAAGCCAGGATTTTTGCGGGATTCCATATTCCCAAAAACTTCCTGAATGTCAACACCGCCGGTGCACACTTGTGCCTGGGAAAAAGAATTGCTGCCGATAATACGCAGCCGTAAGCTGCGGCAAAGCCGATAAATCTCATCCAGCTTGTCCGGACTTATTTCCGTAACCATTTGATTACTTTTTATTCCCGCTCTTTTGATAAATAAGGTCATCAGTTTTTTATGTAATATCCCGGTAAAGTAATCGGCGGCCGTTCTTTCCTGCAAATGCTTGTAACGGTTATTTTTAAGCATTTCAAATTCTTTCTGAGAAATATCCGGCAAAAAATCTATCTCCGCCAAGAGTTCTTTTCCTTCTCTCAGCCGCAAGTTCGCCGCCCGGCTTAACTGAAATACCGGGATTCCCGATATGCCATAGTCCGTAAACTGCAGCTCTCCTCTTTCCCCGGCAATCATTTCCTTCCCATCCCATATCCTGACGGAAGCGTCCGTGCGCACACCGGTAAGAGCCTTGCAGAATTCATCACCGCACCTTAACTGCACCAAAGCCGGCGCCACCAGGGTCAGTTTATGTCCCAGTTTCTGCGCCAACAGATAACCGCTGCCATCGGAACCGGTCTGAGGCGCTGCCTTACTGCCGCAGGCTATTATAACCCGATCATACCTTGTTGTTTTGCCGTTACGATTTATTTCAAATAAGTATCCGTTTTTAACCGCCTCCAGCTGCTTTATTTTCACATCGGTAAATACCGTTACACCCAGTGCGTCAATTTCAAAACGCAGCACATCCAAAACGGCGGAAGCTTGTTCGCATATAGGATAAAGCCAGCCGCCGCGGCTTTTGGTCAAAAGACCCAAATTTTCAAAAAAATGAATCGTTTCCGCTGTGGCAAATTGTTTGAAGCATTGGGCAACAAAGGCTCTGCTGTTCTCATTGTACGCTTCTTCTGACAATGACAGGTTCCCTAAATTACACTTACCGTTACCGGTGGTTAATATTTTCTTGCCCAGACGTTCATTTCCTTCATAAATGGTAACCTTGGCGCCTTCCCTTGCCGCAGAAATTGCCGCCATCATACCGGAAGCACCGCCGCCGATTACCGCAATGTTTATTTTTTTCATTTTATTTTTCCTTTAGCTGGAATAAGCCTCCAAAAAGTTATATAAACTTTCTTCGTCATCCACAAACATAACATTGATAATATCTTGCTGGATATTGTCCGGCAGTTCCGTGAGTAAAATATCCGTATACATGTAAACTGTTTCCTTATCCTCCAAATAAACTACCAAATAGTTATCCACCACCATCAGATAAAAGCTGGAACTGGGCTGGGTATAAGCATAGTTCATCTGAATCACCACCTGTTCCTGAGAAAAGGACAAGACCTCCAGACTGACAAAGCCTCTTTCCAACTCCGTCAGCGGCGGTGACAATTCATACTGATCCATTGCGTCAAGAAATTCTTCCCTTGTCATCCCAATGTATTTCTCCGGGATTTTCCAAACAGTCTCCACTATGGTATTTTGATAAATATCGGTTTCTTCCAGAACATATTTCGTATCTGCATTAATCTTTGTATCGATCGATGCTGCTTCCAGAGCTTCCGAAATTTTCGTCCCTTCTTCCCCATTTTCCAATGCCGTCTGTTCTTCCTTGGTTTCGGCTGCCGAAGCTTCGGCGGCACTTATGCTGTCAATAACCGCTTTCTGCCAATCCGATTCTGTCATCTCTAATTCCTGAACTTCATTTTTATTTCCAGTTTGTCCAGGATAAAAGTAATTCATAAACGAAACTCCGCAAAGAAAACCAAGGGAAAGCATTATCGCCGGATATACAAAAAATAAGCTGATGCCTTTAACAAATTTCATACTCACACCATCCGTTCCTTTCAAGTATAAGGAATGATTCTTTGCTAACAGTATCAGCCAATTTTATTTAATTTATACTATATAAAACGCAGTAATTTAGCAAACCATAAGAGAATTCCACCTCCCGGAACCATCTTTAATTCCTGTTCCCGGAAATTCCGTAAAAGCAAAAGGATGATCCAATAAAGGAGCAGTGAAACCACACCACCGATAAACAAAGATACCAGATTCCCCAGATGCGGTGTTAGCAGCTTGGAAAATAACATACAAACTAATCCCGATGCTGCTCCCGCGGCTGCCGGTACGGCCAGAAAACGCAGTGGGTCAATGGGGGTACGAATGCTCATAAATACTAAAACCGCCGCTGCCAGGCATAATCCGCCGCCGCCCAGCAGACCGGCATATACCAGCGCCATAATGCCTTGCTTATTAATACTAAAAAAGACAATAAGTCCCGCTATATAACATACATTACCGATTCCCACAGCACATGATGCGAAATGATTCTTATCCGCCGTCACCAGTATTTGAATTAAAAATATACTCAATGTTAACAGTACAATCAAAGCCGAACCCTTTTGCAACATTGCCGCCGCCTGCAGCGTATTTTCCGGAAACAGAACACCGGCCAATTCTTCCGACAGCACACCGGCCAATACCGCGATTATCAAGGTATCGGCAAAACCTAAATGAAAACCTGCCCGAAACAGATCCTTCCCGATCCGCTGATCATCTTTCTTAAAGCAGCTGCGGATTCTGGCGTTTACCGGTAGCAGCAACAGGCAAATCAATAATATGGGAATTGCCGATAATGCCAGATATTTTCCATAATAGATACCATATTCCAACGGATAATTACTAAAAATAATCAACCCAAGCCATATAGGCAGACGAAGCAGTAAGCTGAGCCACACCGGATATGCCATGCCCCGCCACAGACCGCCGGCAGCACTTCCGAATGTCTCCGTCATTTTAAGACCTTCCACTTTCACATTCTTCTTCCGGTATAACATCCCACTGCCAATATGGATAATAATCAGAAAGATAACCACCAATACTTCCGTCAGTAACATGGCAATGGCCATACCTGTAACACTATACATGGCAATATAGACATCATCCCGAAGCAAGGCACTGACCTTTTCTCCATATCCCTTCAATATGCTGCCAAAGAGCAAGGTAAAGCCAAGGAAAAGTACCTGTCTTAAGATATACACCGCCACCGTGGGCGTTTCAATTCCTTTACTCTGAAAGTATCCCAGCAAAACCCCGGTAATGACCTGCAAAAATATCACCGGCGCTAAAATTTTTAAAGCAAACGCACTATAAGCAAGGCCAAAAACCGTATCGGTGATAAAATCAGAAAGTACAAAAAGCAGCAGCCCCGCCGTCAAACCCAAAACACATTGGAGCACCAGAGCATATACTCTGACTCTTGCCGCATTATGGAATTGATTCCGGATATTCCTGGCCTTCAGCATTTTAGCCAGGGCGTCCGGGACATGATAGACTAACAGCAGAAAGAAAAAAAGCAGACTTTCTGCTGCCACGGCAAAATAAGCCATCGCAATATCGCCCAGCCACCGGCCTATAATTAAAAGAAAAACTGCTCCCAATATATAAGAAAACAATTGGAGCTGCTTACGCTTCACCTCAATATGACTCATCTTCCGTACTCCTTATCGGTCGTTCGTTATTGCATTATCTATGCTCTGATTATCTTAAGCTTTTCCAGTATAGCTTCCTGTTTCTTCTCCATAACCTCCGCCTCGGCGGTCTCCATATGGTCATATCCGCATAAATGCAGCATGCTGTGGGCAATCAGAAAAGCATATTCACGCAGCAGACTATGCCCATAGGAATCAGCCTGCGCATTCGCCTGAGTAACGGAAACAACAATATCACCAAGCAGCAATTCTCCGGTGTCCGGATCAAAACAGGCGGCCTCCTGTCCTTTTTCCACGTAAAATTCTCCGGGTACTTCAAACAATAGATTCGGGAAGGAAAGCACATCTGTCGGCTGATCAATCCTGCGATACTTTTCGTTAAGCTCTCTTATGCCGGAATTATCCGTAATAAGTATGTTTATCTGCGCTTCATAAGGACAGTGCTCCATCTCCAGTACTGCCCCCGCCACGCTTTTTGTAATATTTTCCAGTTCAAAAGGGGAATCCCATTCTGTTTTATTTTCAATAAAAAGCGTCATAATTTATCTTCTTCCGCGCCTTTCCCGGCTGCCATACTTTTCTTTGCCGCGCTGATCCCGGTCTTTATCTTTCCGTTCATATTCTTCATATGCTTTCACTATCTTTTGTACTAACGGATGTCTGACCACATCCTTGCTGGTTAAGTTACAGAACGCAATATCATCCACTTTCGCCAATATTCTGGCAGCAATATCCAAGCCGGAGCTTGTCCCTCCCGGCAGATCTTTTTGGGAAGAATCCCCGGTGATAATGACTTTTGAGCCAAAACCAATTCGGGTTAAAAACATCTTCATCTGGGCGGGAGTGGTATTCTGGGCTTCGTCCAGAATAATATAGGCATTATCCAGGGTTCGTCCACGCATATAGGCCAAAGGGGCCACTTCAATCAGACCCTTCTCCATATTTTTGGCAAAGCTTTCCGCTCCCATAATCTGATACAAGGCATCATAAAGCGGTCTCAGATAAGGATCTACCTTACTTTGCAGGTCACCGGGAAGAAAGCCCAGCTTCTCACCGGCTTCGATAGCCGGCCTGGTTAAAATAATCCGGCTTACTTCATTATTTTTAAACGCTGTTATCGCCATGGCCATGGCAAGGTAAGTCTTACCGGTACCCGCCGGCCCCAGACCGAATACAATCATTTTTTTGCGGATGGCATCCACATACTGCTTTTGCCCCATGGTTTTTGGCTTAATGGGCTTCCCACTGACAGTATGACAGATACAATCCCCGTTTATCTGAGATAAAACCTTCTCCTGATCTTCCTTCCCCATCGTGATGGCATAATCAACACTTTGTTCTTCAATCTCACTTCCCCTCTGGGAAATCTCCGTCAGTTCATCTAATATACTCTTCACCCGATTGGCATTATTCTCTTCTCCAGTGATGATAACCTGGCCATTACGATCAATTACATTTACACTAAAATCATTTTCCAATTTTTTTAAAAAGGCATCCTGCATGCCAAATATTTTCTTCATATGCTCAGTTGGCATATCTATTTTTAAGGAAACTTCATTCATCTGCTTCATTCTCTCCGGTATCTAATATTTCTTCCACAACGGTATCCTTATTTAACCCGATTTGTTCAATTATACTAAATTCCCCACTGACAATCCAGTTACCGCCGCCACTATCCATTTTAACATCTTTTTCAATAATTTGAACCCCTTTTTCCTCTAAACTTGTTTCAAATTCACTTATTTTTTCTTCCAGGATCTGCCGGGCCTGTTCCAGGCTGTACACATACTCTACATTCATGTATTCCCGATAAGTATAACTGCCCCAAAATACGGGAATGGACAACTTTTCAAACAATGCCGGTTTATATTCTTTAATAATACAGTCATACACCAGGAAGGGCGTGCCGGATTCTATTTTTAGTTCATTATTCCCAAAGCGGATGAAGTAACGAGTTTTCGTCCGCCCGGTATAATCCTTTTGGATGTAATCAAAAGGTAGCTTATCTTCATAGGATATCATATGTTCCATATAAATATCCGCATCGGCGGCTACATACTGGTATTCCCTGACAGTGGCATCCTCGTTATAAATAGGTATCTTCCCCTCCACCAGGATGGTTCCGTTTTCCACCGTGTCGCCAATGGAAACCGTGGGGACGCCGGTACGGACAATCATAGATGTAATGGTTCCATCATAATTGGCCACCAGATCTCTTCCGCCCTCCTCTTCCACGCTGGCGGTAATAATAGGAGCATCATTTTCTTTAATGTCAATCTGCAGCTTGGTCCCATCCAGCTTAGCCGAAGTCCAGGTAACTTCCGGGAAATAACGGCGAATTTCCTTTTCCAGAGTAACCAGATCCAATTCATTTTTCAGCATTCCCGCCTTGATATCACTTTCCTTTAAGAATGACATAAATACATCGTCTGTAATCTGGTAATTACCGCTAAGCTCAATATCCCAGATAAAAAGCGAAGACCACATCCAAAACGTGATACAGGCAAGCAGCCCCAGCACGAAAACCTTTCTTGACAGCATAACAGGCACAAAAAAAGGTAGTCCGTACCGTTTCAATATGACTACCTTGGTTCCTGTCTTTTTGACAATGGGCCGAAGCTGATAAAATGCTTTGAGACTGATGCTCATATAATATACATCGCCCTCTTTTACAATATCCCAGAGCAAGATGTTTTTATTGCTGCAAAGGTTCATGAACCGTTCCGGCGAAAAGCCCCATACCTTTATCCTTACGTAGCCTTTGAGATATTTTAAAAACTTAATCACTCATACCACTCCTTACAGATACCGGACACAAGTTATACATCCGCTGATTTTCATGTCTTCATTGGTATAGTAATCAATGGTCAGACGGTTCCCTTCAAAACACACCTGACCGGTTTTCCCCTGGAGCAGTATGGTTTGACCTGTATATTCCAGGATACCTTTATAATTTTCTATCCAAACTTCCGTATTGCCTGTCATGTTGACCCGCAGCGCCCCCATACAAACATCCTTCGGCAGCTGTAAGGATTCTACTAACAATTCTTTTTTACTGCTTCCTTTTTTTTCTTTTTTGGATTTTCTCATGTAATAATATATTACGGAAGATACAAATACATGACTGGATACTTCAAACGCTTTACCCTACTTGATAATACCCCGAATCAAAGGCCGGATCGGCGGCTTTTTATGCGAAATCACAAAAGCACCCTGCAGTATCGCCATTACTTCTTTGGATTTTTCCCTATCATTAGTATGAATATGTGCCAGGATGTCACCTTTCTTGACTAATGCACCGGTTTTTTTGGCTAAGACAAGTCCAACCGACAAATCAATCTCACTTTCTTTCGTTTCTCTCCCGCCGCCAAGCAGCAGGCAGCAATGACCTATTTCTTCACAATTTATCTGATGGATATAACCATCCCGGGCTGCCGTAAATGTTTCCGTATAAGATGCCTGGGGCAAACGTTTGGTTTCATAAACCGCCTCGGCATCCCCTCCCTGAGCGGCCACAAATTCCGCCAGCTTTTTTAGGGCACTTTTATCTTTTATTACTTGATTTAGTTTCCTTTCCGCAGCTTTTTCATTCTCCGCCACACCGCCGGCGATTAACATATAGCTTCCCAATTTGATGCATAGCTCCCAAAAATCATCAGGACCTTCTCCCTGTAATGCACTGATTGCTTCTTTTACTTCCAGCGCGTTCCCAACAGCATAACCAAGCGGCTGATCCATATCGGAAATTATGGCGATAGTTTTACGGCCGGCATTCTTCCCGATTTTAACCATTTCCTCCGCCAGGGCAAAGGCGTCTTCTTCCCGTTTCATAAAAGCCCCGCTTCCGGTCTTTACATCCAAAACAATGGCATCTGCTCCGGCCGCCAGCTTTTTACTCATAATAGAACTGGCAATCAGAGACATGTTATCCACTGTTGCCGTCACATCGCGCAAAGCGTATAGTTTCTTGTCTGCGGGTGCTAAATTGGCACTCTGCCCCATTATGGCAATACCAATTTTATTTACATTTTCAATAAACCGATCTGTCGGAATTTCGGTGTGAAAACCGCTGAAACTCTCCAATTTATCAATAGTTCCGCCGGTATGTCCCAGACCCCGGCCGCTCATTTTCGCAATAGGTACACCGCAGGCCGCCGCCATGGGAACCAGTGCCAGGGATGTTTTATCTCCCACCCCCCCGGTGCTGTGCTTATCCACTTTAATCCCATGAATCTCGGAAAGATCCAGCATTTCTCCGCTTTCGGCCATCGCCATGGTCAGATTCAGGGTCTCTTCCTCGTTCATACCCTTAAAATAAATCGCCATCATCAGTGCCGATACCTGATAATCTGGAATCTGGCCGGTGGAATACTTATGGACAAAGTAATAAATTTCTTCTCTGTCAAGTGCTCCGCCGTCTCTTTTCTTCTTAATGATATCATACATCCGCATCAAACATGGCCTCCTTATTGTATGTTATATCCGAATATAAAAACTATCCCAAAGCAGCAGCCAACCGGCCCGAAACCGTTATTTACCAATTATTTACTATCAGTATATGCCTGGAATCTATTCACTTATGATACGGCTCCCCGCTAATAATACGGAAGGCCCGGTACAACTGCTCACATAAAATCACCCGCATCAGCTGATGGGGAAAAGTCATATCGGAAAAGCTGACGGAAAAGTCGCTGCGCTTTAAAACGGATTCATGTAATCCCAGGGAACCGCCGATAATAAAGCAGATATGGCTTTTCCCGGAAATCCCCGCCTGTTCCAGCAATTCGGCAAAGCCCTCCGATGAATACTTCCGGCCCTTTATCTCCAGGGAGCAGACATATGTATCTGATTTTATCCGGCTTAATATCCGATCTGCTTCTCTGGATCTGATGATATTTTCTTCCGCCTCACTGGCGCCATCCGGGGTCTTTTCATCGGCAACCTCTAATATCTCCAGCCGACAGTACCGGCTAAGCCGTTTTGAATATTCCAGTACCGCCTCTTTATAGAATTTTTCTTTTAGCTTTCCAACACAAAGGAGCGTTATCCTCACGGTTCTTTTTCACCCTGTTCTTTAATATTTTCCATGTGCACAACAAGCCGCCCCTTACCGGGGCGGCTTGTTGGTTTATTCATTGCTTAAATAATCATCAATTCCCCGAGCCGCAGCTTTCCCGGCGCCCATGGCCAGGATAACCGTAGCCGCCCCGGTCACCGCGTCACCGCCGGCATACACACCTTCTTTCGTGGTCTTTCCGTTCGCCTCATCGGCAACTATACACTGCCATTTATTAACTTCCAGACCTTTCGCGGTAGAAGAAATCAGCGGATTCGGAGAAGTTCCAAGAGACATAATTACAGTATCCAATTCCATAATAAATTCGGAATCGGGAATCTCCACCGGGCGTCTTCTTCCGGAAGCATCCGGTTCCCCAAGCTCCATTTTAATACATTTCATGCCGCTTACCCAGCCGCTTTCATCAGCCAGAATTTCCGTCGGATTGGTCAGGATATCAAATATCACTCCTTCTTCCCTGGCATGATGTACTTCTTCTGCTCTGGCCGGTAATTCTTCTTCACTTCTGCGGTATACGATATGTACCTCGGCTCCCAATCTGAGCGCTGTCCTGGCCGCATCCATCGCCACATTTCCCCCGCCGACAACTGCCACTTTCCTGCCCACCATAATCGGGGTAGCGGATTCCCGGTTAAATGCTTTCATCAGATTGCTTCTGGTCAAATATTCATTGGCGGAAAATACCCCGTTGGCATTTTCCCCCTGGATTCCCATAAACTTGGGAAGGCCGGCACCGGAACCAATAAAGACCGCAGAGAATCCTTCTTCTTCAATCAACTGATCAATCGTCACTGATTTTCCGATTACTACATTTGTTTCTATTTTTACGCCCAAAGATCTTACATTTTCAATTTCCTTGGCAACTACCGCTTCCTTGGGCAGCCTGAATTCCGGAATCCCGTAAACCAAAACGCCGCCAGGCTCATGGAGAGCTTCAAATATGGTAACCGCATAACCCATTTTAGCCAAATCTCCGGCACAGGTAAGACCGGCCGGTCCGGAACCGATAACCGCTACTTTTGTTCCTTTTTTCTCCCTGGCGCCATCCGGTTTAATGTTATTTTCACCGGCCCAATCTGCCACAAAGCGTTCCAATTTACCGATGGAAACCGGCTCTCCTTTGATTCCGCGGATACACTTGCCTTCACACTGGGTTTCCTGTGGGCAGACCCGGCCGCACACAGCCGGAAGCGCACTTGCTTCGCTGATTACCTGATACGCCCCTTCGATATCCCCTTCTTTTACCTTCTGAATAAACCCGGGTATGTTAATTGCTACCGGACAGCCCATAATACACCGGGCATTTTGACAATTAATACATCTTTCCGCTTCGCATTTTGCTTCTTCCACATCATAACCAAGACATACTTCTTCAAAGTTCGCGGCACGTACCTCGGCTTCCTGCTCGCGAACCGGCACTTTCTTTAAAACGTCCATTCTATCCTCCATCTTGTTGCCGAAGCAACCCATAATCTGATTAAACTGGTGTTACCGGTAACTTTTTCGTTACTTACAGTTGCCGCATCCGCCATGATGAGTCGCCCCCTCCTGCAGCTTGAGCATTGCTCTGCCCTCCTGGGTCTTATACATTAACTGGCGTCTCATGGATTCATCAAAGTTAACCGCATGTCCGTCAAATTCCGGTCCGTCCACACAGGCGAACTTTACTTTACCGTCCACCGTTAGCCGGCAGGCGCCGCACATTCCGGTACCATCCACCATAATCGGATTCATACTGACAACAGTGGGGATATTAAGCTCCTTGGTTAAAAGACAAACAAATTTCATCATAATCATCGGACCGATAGCTACGCAGACATCATATTCTTTACCTTCCGCAACCAAATCCTTAATGACCTGAGTAACCATTCCGCTTCTTCCATAGGAGCCGTCATCAGTTGTCACATAAAGACTACCGGCCACTTCTTTCATTTCCTGCTCCAGAATCAGCAAGTCCTTGGTTTTGCTTCCCACAATCACATCTGCAGATATTCCCTGTTGATCCAGCCATTTTACCTGGGGGTATACCGGAGCGGTGCCAACTCCGCCGGCAACAAAGAGGATTTTCTTTTTCTTCAGCTCTTCCTTATCTTCATGGACAAACTCCGAAGCCTGGCCTAACGGGCCGACAAAGTCCCGGAAATAATCCCCTTCTTTCAAGCCGGACATTAAAAGAGTACTTGCTCCCACTACCTGAAAAACAATGGTTACCGTCCCTTTTTCCCGATCATAATCACAAATTGTTAATGGAATCCTTTCGCCTTCATCATCCGTTCTAACGATGACAAATTGTCCGGGCTCACATGTTTTTGCCACTCTTTTTGCTTCCACATCCATTAGATAAATGTTGTCGGCCAATTCTTTTGCTTTTACTATCTTATACATTCTGCACCTCTCTCATCCCTCCTGGGATTCATTTATTATATCTACTATTTCGACTAAATTGTAGTTATTTTTCTCATCCCGCTGCAGCTTCCAGCTTTCTCCGGTATAAATATTAACTGCGTAATAACTGCCGGTTTTGGTTTGTGCGCCGGTATCATCCAGATAAACCTCCGCAATTACATAAAAGTCGTCGATCCCGTTAATATTGGTAGCAAACTGGTATTGATACAGGTATTTCCCAGCGGATTCTGTAGAATAAGACCCATCCTCACTGTATATTTTTCCTGACATCAACATATATTCCACAATCAAGTTCTGGGCATCTTCATATGTTATCTGGGTATTCAGCTTAAGATTATACCTTCGATCCGTTACTTCGCCGACTTTTCCGTCTTCTTCCACCACCGCAAACATATAACGGCTTTTCCCCAAAGGCATTGGAATTGAGCCGGTATAAAGAGTCGAATGCCGGTTCGGCACCGTACCGTCGGTAGTATAATAAACTTCCGCAGACTTTATGTTTAATACCTGAATCAACATGGGTACATTGTATTCGCCGCTCATCACGCTGATTTCCGGTGCCGGAGCCTGTATTATCTCAATATGGTAATTTTTTGTCACACATTCACTGACAATCCCATATTCGTTAATAAATATCGTCTTTATGATATAATCCCCACTATATAAAAAGATCGGGGCCGTATATAATTCGCTGTTTTCATCCGGCTCCGTACCGTCCAGCGTATAATAAATCCGTCCGGCGATACTGGTGCTCAGCTTTAAAGGCAGAATTTCCGAATAAGAGCCTTCCGGATAACTGAATTCCGGAGCATATGCCAGATAACTCTGATAGGCGGTTCTTATCTTCTCATTTTCACAGGCATTCAGAATGGTATTAATTGTGGCATAATCCCTTTTTTCCCGGTATATGGTAATTAACTTCCCATATGCCCGCTCCAATTGTTCCTCACTTGCCGAATCATCTCTGATAATACCCCGCAGTTGATTTTCATATTCCACTTTATTACCCTTTAGCTTATAAACCCCCGCTAATGCAAAACGAACTTCCAGATCCTTTCCATTCAATTCCAGTGCCCGGGTGTAATATTGAATAGCTTTATCATAATCCTGGCCTGCCTGACAGGTAACGGCCTTGCTTAACTGATAATCATAAGAATTATAATACTGATAGGCCAGCGTTCCTCCAATACTCGCAGCCAGTATAAGTACGGCAGCACAACAGGCAAAGAGTATCAGGAAAAAACCTTTTCGTTTCGTTTTATGTCCTGTTGCTTTCCCTTTATTGTCCAATTCTATCTCAATGTCA
>Ga0153972_1000141_pt1 | contig 20543 bp, 14 predicted proteins | sample TSGA056MetaG_FD_104732 | JGI IMG/M metagenome (GOLD analysis project Ga0153972, IMG submission 104732) | Attine ant fungus gardens microbial communities from Georgia, USA - TSGA056 MetaG | ecosystem: Host-associated > Fungi > Mycelium > Unclassified | place: USA: Georgia, George L Smith State...
AAAGCGATTAATACCCAGGAGCATCCGGATAATGTGGTACCGGTAAGCGGTGGGAACGCCAGGATTGAAGATGGAGTTCTGCAGGCGGAGCTTTGTGATAAAAGTTTCCATGTGATAAAATTGATCAAGACCGTATAAAGATGTTGTTAATCTAATAAATAAAGGGTTCCTGGAAGAATTGATATTGCTTTTCCGGGAACTCTTGTTTTATTTTATAGGAAAGTTCGGACTACTGTTTCAACCTGTTTGAACGGGGAGACCGGATGGGGCTTGAGGGGCCTATATCTCCTTCTTATCAAGCAGGTGCCCAATTAGCATTCCCAAAAACACAAAAATTACGTTCCCCCATAAACAACTACATAGGAAACCTAACGCCATTCCCTTTGCTGCATTACTATCCGTTTCTTTTCTCAGCGTGTCATTATTTTTTCTCATTAAATCACCCCTTGCGATAAATATTTATTTTACGCGTTTCTATATCTACTTAAATAATTCACAAATAAAACCCTAGTTCCACTTTATTTTATATTCATATTGTATCAAAACGCCAATGCTGTGGCAAGTATATAATCTGATAAAATTCCCCCTTTTCTTTTAAAATTGCTATATATTCTAACTTTATATCATGTTTAAATTAAAGTAAGATGGTGAAAGCTTTTCACAATAATTGGGAGGTAGGAGGATATAATTATGAAGATTCTGATTGCGGATGATGAAGATTATACCAGAGAAGGGTTAGTGGAAAACATCTCCTGGGATGATATCGGGATCGATGAGATTATGCAGGCGGTAAACGGCCAGGAAGCCCTGAAGATTGCCAGGTGGTTCCAACCGGATATTGTGCTGACCGATATCCGAATGCCCAAAATGGATGGGATTGACTTTGCCGCGGAGTTGACCGAACTTTGTCCGGACAGTAAAATTATTTTTATGAGCGGATATATGGAAATTGATTATCTAAAAAGTGCCATCCGCTTATCGGCGGTTGATTATATTGAAAAACCGATTGATTTACTGCTTTTGAAAATGGCATTGGAAAAAGCCAGGAAGGAAATCATAGAAAAGAAAAAAAGCTTTTCCGTAACGGAAGCACATAAAGAGGTACAGGAGCAGAAATTGCTTGGTCTTTTATCCGGCAAGGATGCGGACATGAAGACGGTGAAGAAGCTGGCCGGAGAGCTTGAGTTCCCACTTTACCTGGAATATCTTTGCCTGATGATCCAATTTCCCAAGAAAGGCAGAACACAGAGCCATAAGCTGGAAGAAATCCAGAATCTCCTGAATAAACCCACACATAAGGTCATTGGTAGTTATGTAAAAGAAAAGAGCCGTTTTGAATTTCTGATAGCTTTTGACGAAAAGGAGCATTACCGGCTGCAGCCATTATATCAGAAATTACTGGATGTGCTGCCCGAGGCGCAATTGGGTATTGGTATGGAAGTAAAGGACAGCAAATACATATATAATAGCTACCGAACCGCTCAGGCGGCAATTAACTGTGCCTTTTATCAGACAAACCAACGCATGTTTCGGATTGATGCGGATATCATGCAGAAGAAATTCATTGATCCGGGTATCTACGGGGAGTTTGTACAAATTCTTTCAGAGCAGCCGGCAAGCCTTCCCGAATGGTTTGGTAAGCTGTTTATGGAACTTTACCACCATAAATATTATCAAAAAGAACAAGTCTATATGCTGCTTTCATCCTTATTGACCGCAATATATAAGCAATACCCGGAAGCGTTTGACGGCTTTCCGGAAATAACGGAAGAAGAACAGCTGCATTCCTTTATCCAGCAGATGGATACTCTCAGCGAGATCCAGGAATTTTTTGACCGGCTGATGGAAGTCCTGAAAGAACGGAAAGAAGAGCAATCCGCCTACAGCAGGGTTATCAGGGGGGTGCTTGAGTATATATCAAGACATTATGGTGAGGAGGAGCTAAGTATTGTACAGATAGCGGAGCATCTTCATTTTTCTTCGGCTTATCTGAACGTATTGTTTAAACAAGAGATGAAAGTTACCTTGAAACAGTATTTAAGTAATTACCGGGTTGAAAAGGCCAGGAAAATGTTGGAGAATAACTATGATAAAATAACGGAAGTAGCGGAGAAATGCGGTTACGCCAATGCGAATTACTTTGCTAAGGTATTTCGGGAAGCAGTTGGTATGACGCCGGCAGAATATCGTAAGGAAAGATCAAAATGAAAAGAATGGCGGAATGGTTCTATAATTTATCTCTGAACAGAAAAATAATTTTACTGGTGATTGTGGTGGGTTTTTTGCCTTTGGGCATTATATTTTTTGTATCTTTTTCGGAAATTAACAGCCGATCCCAGGAACGGCAGAGTTATGCCATCAATCAAGGTTATTCCCAGGTCCGTCAGGCAGTGGAGGATAAGCTTTCCCGGGTGCAAAATATTTCTACCTTGCTGGCGGTAAATGATATGGTGAACCTGACCTTACGGTTAACCGGGGAAGAGGAAAATATTGCGGAACAGCTGGCCTATTTTGAGAACATATCTTCTTATGCTTATGGTATGGAGATGACTTTTGAATCCAATAACATCCTGTTTTATATTGAAGACTCTTACCCGGTGGTAAACAGCTTCAGCAGCAGATACCGTTCTCTGTCGGATGCCATGGAGACCGATTGGTATCAGGAACTGGAAGCCAATAACGGCCGGCCCACTTGGGTCAGTTATACCGAGGATGTTTATGACAGCAGCAAGTCTTATGTTGCGGTAACCAGGAAACTATGGAACCAGGATAATTATAATTATGCTATCGGAGTGCTTGCCGTTATTTTTGAGCGGCAGTATTTGGAGGATATGCTGATTGATTCTACCAGAAAGCAGATGATGTATCTGGAGAGTGCGGAAGGAAATCTTCTGGCCGGCAACACCGGGGAAGACGAACTGGTAAGGCTGCCGCTTGGGGAAAGGGGGATCGATGACAAGGAATTTGGCAGTATGAACATTGACGGCACCCAGTATCTGGTGCGCGGCAGTCTGATAGAAAAAGCCAATGTCTATTTGATATCGGTAATCCCACAAGTCAGTATGGAGCAGGAAACTATCGCGGTCAATATGAGAATGTGGATTATTTATCTGACGGTCTGTGCCTTTGTAATATTGGCATTTATCCCTTTGACCAGAATTATTACCGGGCAGATAAAGCTGTTAAAAAAACAGATGCTGCAAATACAGAAGGGCATTATTCAGAAGGTGGAGGTGGAGCATGAGTATCATGATGAGATCGGTCAGTTGATTACCCACTATAATGACATGGTGGAGAAAGTGGAAGAACTGATGCGGGAACAGTATGCGCTGGGGCAGGAAAAAACCGGCGCGGAGCTGAAGGCGCTGCAGTCCCAGATAAATCCTCATTTTTTATATAATACATTGGATATGATTAGTTGGATGGCCCAGAAAAATGAAATCGATAATATTCGTAATGTAGTTCAGGCCATGTCCCGCTTTTACCGGCTGACTTTGAGCAAGGGCATGGATATTGTCACCATCGGGGATGAAATCCGGATGTGCGCCGCTTATATGGAAATTCAGAAGCGTCGGTATAAAGGGAGAATAAATTACGAAGAAGAAGTGGATGAAGAAATCCTGGAATATCTGATTCCCAAGATTACGCTGCAGCCATTTCTGGAAAATGCGATAATTCACGGTATCAATGAGAAGGAAGATACCAGAGGGCATGTAATTTTAAACGGCTGGATGGAGGATGAACGGATTATTTTAAGTGTTACCGACGACGGGAATGGTATGAGGCCGGAGGATAAAAAGAATTCCCCTGAAGGCAGTCATTATGGCATGGAAAATATCGCCAAACGGCTAAGCCTATATTATGGGGAAGAGATTCCTATACAGGTGGAAAGCTCTATGGGAATCGGAACCTGTATTATCATTAATATCCCCGTCCGGAAAGAGTAGCGAAACGTAACAATCACGGGAAAGTCAGGGTATGGAAGATGAAGGGAAAATATAATCAAAGATTTTGGGGCATGGTACTTATGGCTTCTTTGTTCATCAGCGGCTGCGGCGCCAATGGAACCAACGCCGCCAATGGCCGGGAGTCAGGAACACAAGCGACGGCACCGGTTACTGCGCTAAAAGCCATTACCTTGGGTAATCCGCCGGAGGGAGGTCTGGAGGAGCTGTATGAACAGTTGGACGCATTAACCATACCGGAATTAAACTGCACCTTACGTTTCGAATTCATTCCCTGGGGTGATGAGCGGAAACAGATTAATATTGCCACGGCCTCCGGTGAATATGATTTTATTCCCGGCGGAGTCTTTTCCGATTACCGCACCCTGATATCCAAGAACGCTTTTTTAAATATAAATAATTATTTGGAGTTGGTACCGGAACTGGAAGCCCATTATACGGAGTATTATGCCGGTGGGCTGGAGGCTTGTGAGATAAACGGCGGCCTTTTCGGAATTCCCCAGTTTGGCCTGGGCGGTGTTAAAAACAGCGACGAGGGGTTTTTTTACCGGGAAGATTTACGCAAGGAATGGGACTTGGATGAGGTTGCCGGCCTGGAAACCCTGGAAGCATATCTCTATCGGGCAAAGCAGGAGGAACGTTACCAAGATGAACCGCTGATTACGGATAACCGGATTTGGAGCAGCTTATGGCTGATGCTTACTAAGGGTAAGTATATTGAGGTTAACAGCATGCTGGAAACTCCTTTTGTGGTAGTGGAAGCCGCTAATCCATCGGTGGTGTTGAATCGAATGGAAACTCCGGAATTTCTGGAAGTGCTTTCCTATATTAAAAAATGGCGGGATGATGGTATTCTGGAATCGGATATGCTGGCCTTTTCCGACAATGAAGGAGATCGGGGAAAGCAGCTGATGCTGGCGGATAAGAAGCCTTGTGAAACGAATGCTACCATCTGGCCGCTGAACAACAGCTACATACCGATGCTGACCGAAGCTCATCCGGATTGGGAATATGCTTTTTTCCCGTATGTCTCCAACAATCAGAACTGGTATTCCTCCTCTCTTGCAGAAGCGTCGGTTATTTCCATATCTTCCAAGACGAAAAGCCCGGAAACAGCAATCCGGCTTTTGGAAAAAATTCACACCGACTTAAGGTATTACCGGTTGGTTGCCTATGGTGCGGAAGGAATTCATTATAATCTGGAGGGAGAATATCTGAATTATGAAGGCATTGATCAGGCTAACCGATTCAGCGGCTGGACCGCGTGTTCGGATGACCTTCTGAAAATTGACAGTATTCCGTATAATATCGACTGGCATGAAGGGGCCTGGACGAAAACGACAGACTGGATGGCGGAAATTTCCCAAAAATCTGAGGCTAATCCCCTTAATGGCTTTGTATTTTTAATTAATGGGCTGGAGAATGAAATATCATCTATTGAGCAAGTCAGGCTCAAGTATTTCCGGCCGTTGTTATGCGGATATACGGAGGATTATGCCGCCGATTTGGAGATTGCCAATGAAGCTTTGCGGGGCGCCGGGTTTGATGAGTATCTTACCGGTATGCAGCAGCAGGTGGAAGCATTAGGGGAGTAAAATATTCGAGTATATAATATCTATCTGCGAAAATTACTATAAATCTAGTTTTATTTCTGTAGGTTTGCCTCCGGGATAATTTTATAATAATACATATAAGGAAAATGAGGGAGGTAATGGTTTGAAGGAAGAAAAACTAAGGAAGAAGAAGCCTTATAATAAGCCTTATAAGGAGCATCTGACTTTTAAAGGGAGCCTTCAAGAACTGTGGAAAAATAAATTGCTGTATCTGATGACGCTGCCGTCGATGATTTGGGTAATCATTTTCTGCTATGTGCCTTTATATGGAGTACAGATAGCTTTTAAAAGATTCAGCTACAAAGAAGGTATCTGGGGAAGTCCCTGGGTGGGACTGGATAATTTCGAATTTTTGTTTCAGTATAAAGGCGTAGGAAGGATTTTCTTTAATACCATTTTCCTGAATCTGCTGTTTCTAATCAGCACCACTGTAATGAGCATATTGCTGGCGCTGGTATTTGTGGAAATTAAGAAACGGGTATATAACAAGGTGGTCCAGACCATCGCCATATTTCCTCATTTTGTATCATGGACGGTGGTTGCCATGTTTTTAAGCGGTATTGTGGGAGGGAGCGGGCTTGTCACCAAATGGGTAACGGAAATTACCGGAAGCAATCCGCAGTTTTACTCCAGTCCGGGATGGTGGCCGCTGATTCTGGTACTATTGCGAATCTGGCAGGGAGCCGGATATGGAACTATTGTATATGTAGCGGCCATCACCGGATTTGACCAGGAAATGTACGAAGCGGCCAGGGTTGACGGAGCTACCAGATTCCAGCAAATTACCCGGATTACCCTGCCGCTGCTGAAGGTTACGGCGGTTATGCTGACAATTATGGGTATCGGGAAAATCTTTAACGGTGATTTTGGCATGATATACGCAGTAGTAGGTGATAACAGCCAGCTATACTCCACAACCGATGTAATTGATACGTTTGTCTACCGGGCGCTGCGGCAGCTGAATAATCTGGGAATGAGTACGGCAACCAGTCTGTTCCAGTCCATTGTGGGATTAATCCTGGTATTTACAACTAATGCAGTTACTAAAAAGCTTGAGCCGGATGCGGCTATCTTCTAAAGGAAGGGGGCAAATAAAGTGGGCCGAATAAAGAAATCAAAGGGAGAAATTGCTTTTGATATTATTGTATATACTATCGCAACGCTGTTTTGTATCTACTGCCTTTTTCCCTTTGCCATAATCCTGGGGAGCAGCTTTGAAACGGAAACCAATTTTGTAAAGTATGGTTTTCCCATTATCCCCAAGGACTTTACTTTAAAAGCATATAAAATGGTGTTGGGAGACAGCCAGATATTCCGGGCATATGGGGTTACGATTTTTACCACTGCCGTCGGTACTCTGTTTAGTATGTTTCTTACCATTACCATGGCATACCCGTTATCATTAAAAAAAGTTAAATTCAGGAATTTTATTACCTTTTTTGTATACTTTACCATGCTGTTCGGCGGCGGATTAGTACCTACTTATCTGTTGATCAGCAAATATCTGAACCTGAAGAACAATATATTCGTACTAATCATACCGGTGGCCTTCGGAGCCTGGAATATGTTCCTGATGCGTAACTTCTTTGCCGGAATTCCCAAGGAATTATCGGAATCGGCATATATGGACGGTGCTAATGATATCCAGATACTCTGGAAGATTATTCTCCCGGTGTCCGTTCCCGGAATCGCCACCATCAGTCTGTTTTACGCATTAACGTACTGGAATCAATGGTTTAATGCTATGCTTTACATAGAAGATAGCAGCCTTTATCCGCTGCAGTATCTGTTAATGCGGATGCTGCGAAATGTGGAGGCAATGAAGGAAATGGCCCGCAGCACGGGAATGTCGGTGGGGGATCTGCCGGAAAATTCCTTAAGAATGGCTACTACAGTAGTTGCCATCGGCCCGATTATATTGCTCTACCCATATGTACAGAAATATTTTACCAGTGGACTCACGGTAGGCGCCATTAAAGGGTAAGCGTATTGTTGTTGGAATGTAGTGCGTAGCAATCCATAGGTATCAGGGGGCAAAATATCTTTTGACCCCAACATCATAATATAACAGGAGGATATTGGTAATGAAAAAGAACAGCTTGTTCAAAAAGGTAATGGCCGGGCTATTAACAGGGACTATGGCGTTTTCGCTGGCAGCCTGCGGCAATAGTGCCGAACCAAGCGGCAACAGCCAGGCAGGTACATCGGAGAATGTCCAAAATACGGGTACCGTATCGGAAAGTTCCGAAGACGGTTCCGGCAGCACCGTTTCGATGGAGGATACTACCATCAACATCCGGATAATGAATGAGTACCGTAATCTGGATAAAGTATTGGAAGTATATAATGAAATGACCAAGGATGACCCCATTATGAGTAAGATTCATTTGAATTTTACCTGGATTGCCGGAGGGGATTATAAGGATAAACTGACAATGGCTCTGGCGGCGCAGGAAGAATATGATTTAATGTTCTGCGGCGGTTGGCACGGATTGTCCACCTTTATCCAGCAAGGCAATTTTGCCGATTTGTCATCCTATTTTAATAATCCTGATTTTCCGGGATTGCAGACAGCTTTTTCCGGAAATTTCGTGAATGCCATGACCTCTTATATCCGGAATGAAGACGGTTCCTATTCTACCGGGATCTATGGCGTCAATCTGGCTTCTTATTATGAAGATTCCAGAGGATTTATGTACCGTGAGGATTTACGCCTGAAGTATAACTGTGATCCGATTACGGATAATGAAAGCCTGATGGCCTATGTAAAGACCGTGACAGAAAATGAGCCGGAAATGATCGGTATCGATTTATGGAACTTCTTCCGTTTTGAGTCACCTTTTTATTCGGCTAAGCATGATAATGTCTACAGTCAGGATAATATAAATATCCTCGGTGATCAGACTCATGTGTACGTGGGTTTAAGTGATGACGGGAAAACGGTTCTGAATGCGGTAGTGGCCGGCGATGCTCAGGAAGAATGGGATAAGATGCCGGAAGGTTATCAATATGATTTCATTACAGAATATACCTTGGAACGGACGAAATGGAACCCGTATCTGGATCCTAACCGGGGAGCGGTGACGGATCAGGTGACCGCATCCGCTGCAGCGTCCTATTGTCCGTTAAGTGAATATGAAGGAAAGGTTAAGACTTCGCAGGAAGCGTATCCGGAATATGAATATGGTTTTTATATAATTGAAGAAGCTCAGCGCAATCAGGAAAAAGGCGCTGTAATCAGTGACATGGTAACAAATAACTGGCTGGTAGTGCCGGAGTGGTCGGAAAAAACCGACGCGGTAATGTATTTCCTTGATTGGATGTTCGGTACCCAGGAAAATCATGATCTGTTCCAGTATGGTATCGAAGGAGAAGACTGGGAAGCAATTGGAACGGAAGGTTATGTGGACGGTACCGTAAGTGAAGATGCCAAATACACTATGCCGAATTATTCTCTGACCCTGAATCCCACTTATATCCGATACAGTGAATTCGTAATGGATGATGAAGAAATCCTGGCAGATTATGAGTATATGTATGATGAGTCAACTTACCAGTTAAGTCCCCTTGCCGGATTTGCTTTTGACACCACCAATGTGGAAACCCAGCTTGCCGGCGTAACCGCTCTTTCCAACGAATTACAGCTGTCGATTTCCTTGTATGATGAAGCGGAAGCGGTGGAAAAGATTAATACCTGGCATACGGATGCCCAAAACGTCGGTCTGGAAGAGGTACGTCAGGAATTAATCAGCCAGCTGCAGGCTTTCCTGGACGCCAAGAATGGTAACTGATAATGAATCTATTTAGTTTAAACAGCCCATATGCAAGAGGCATACAAAAAGCAGTGGTGATGATATATACCGGGATTCTATGGTTTATCTTCAGCCTGCCCGTGGTGACAGCCGGAGCTGCCACCACGGCGCTGCTGGAAGTATTAATGAAGGCGGCCAAGAATGAAGAAGGGTATCTGACGGCTTCCTTTTTGAAAGCTTTTCGAAATAATTTCAGGAAAAGTACCCAGGCATGGCTGCCGCTTTTGGTTTGTCAGCTTATCTTTGCCATAAATCTGTTTTACTATGCTATCCTTGGAGGTGGTCAATATCCGGTCCAAACTGTCGTATTCGGACTTCTGACCCTGTTTGTCAGCTGTCTTTCCAGCTTTGTTTTTCCGCTAATGGCTCGGTTTGAAAACCCGGTTAAGGATACTTTCCGCTTGGCGGTGAATCTGATACGCCAAAATGCCGGGTGGGCGGTCGTGCTTTTAGGAATTAATCTGATTTTTTTCTTTGTTACTTGGTTTTTTGTGTATCTGCCTTTGCTTTTTGCCATGGGAATTCTGGGATATGTGCAGGCGGTTATCTTTAATCATATATTTGACCGGCTGATGGATCAAGGAAAAATTGTGGAGAAGGGAATTTGAGTTTTATCGCTCCGACGGCATCTTGCGGTATTCTTTCAGCCGTTCATATTCCTCCATGGTAATCTCCATAACCGTACCATGCTTAAAGCCATAAGGGAAAGAAAATGAGGCATCGGAGCGTACAAATACGCCGCTCTCCAGGCTGTCGGACAAAAATGGTACATATCCCTGGCCCTCCGCACCGCAGCCATAGAAATCCAACATCAGGCACCATCTGCCATCCGGGGTACGAAAGGCGGTAGGCGCTTCATAAACGCCTTCTTCCAGTCCGGCCATACTTTCATCAAAAGCTTCGATGCGGCTGAAGGGGCCGGTAATGGAATCTCCTTTTACCAGGATAATCCGGGAAGGATTGCCTTCGCTTTTCAGGAAACAATAATATTTACCATTTTCCTCATACATGGCGGAATCGATGACCGGGCCGCCGTCTTCCCTGCGGTAAAGAAGTCCGGCGGGACTGAAGGTTTCAAAGTCACCGGTTCTGGTGTAGAAAATCCTCTTGGGACCGAAGCCGTTCTCTTTATGAGAGGAAGTCCAATGGATGACATAGTCGTTCTGTTCTTTATCATATATAATATCAGGAGCCCATAAACATCCGAAATTCTCGTCTCCCAGTCGGAGCATCTTCTGATTGCTCCAATGCACCAAATCATCAGACTGCCACATAACCAAATCTTTGCTGCCATTTTCCGCGATGTTTTTCCAGGAATTTTTATACTGATAAGGCATTCCGTAAGCAAGACTTAAGTCCGTTGCCAGAATCACAAACTTCCCCTCTTTTGTCCGGGTAATAGTAAAATCCCGTACGCCCTTATCCCCTTCATAGCTCCAGAGGATGGGATTGCCTTCATTCACGGTCTCCCAGTGAAAGCCATCTTTGCTGATTCCAAAATAAACCTGTTCGCCGTCAGGAGTTCTCTTTTCCTTAAAATGAACAAATAAGTAAGCATTCATGATGGTATTCTCTCCTTTTGAAAACTTTTTTTATTATCATATCTCTTTTTTATTAAATTTGAAAGAAAAAACAAGTAGTTTTTAAGTACCGTGTCACTATTTACCATCTCTCTGCACCGGCCTTACTATAAAAAACGTCACAGACTGTGCAGGGAGGTTATATGCAAACTCAGGAAGGTGGATTTCCTCTTCCCACGCTGCAGGTATAACTTTTTCCGGTTCATCAAAGCTATTTTCTGCATTCGTATCATATCCGGCCATCTGCTGTATTTCCACCACGGACAGGCATTCCTGCAATCCAGACAGGACTATTGTTACCTGCCGCGCCTGTTCTGACACATTTACTGCTTTCAGTACTATTTCATCACCTGTCTGATTGATGCTGGCTGCAGTATAAAGAGGTTCAATTACCGGAATTCGGCTCTTTGTATCATGGTACGGCATTCCATCCACATAAGTTCTGATGTGTCTGCCCTTTACTTCCAGCTTTAACCGGTAGGTTCTTCCCTTTTGGACTGAAAATGTATGCTGACACAAATCCGAACCTTTTCCACTTATCTTTTCATTTATAAGGGTATCCAGGTTCTGCCATCCTCCCAGTATCCAGTTGAACTCATTCTTATCATCCCGATGCCCAAATATAATCTGCATCCCCCGCCAACCATCAACTTCCCTGGCTGTTACCTCCAGCTGATAGTGGCAACTGCCAGACTTAAGAAGTGGAATGCGCTCATTATTATGATCACAGACAACATCATCAAAGTGCTTTTTCTCTCCGGTCTGAAGATCCGCATATTCTATGTCAGAATAATAAATTGTTGATTTATTACAGGAGAGCATAATCTCCCCGTAAATACTGTCGGAACCAATAGTAACCGTCTCTGGTGCATCTTCCAGATGGGACTCCAGGCGATAGACTCCCTTATTGTTCATAAACAGCTTCTGCACATAATAATTGGCACTGCCATATATCCGGTGGTTATCAAACCATATCATATCAGGCCGCCAGTTTACATAATCCACATTGGCCAGCATAGGTGCATAACATGCCAGTGCTACAGACTTTGCATTTCTTTCCAGACCTGTCATATAAGATGCTTCTACCAGCGCATTATACCAGGTGTTTCCCCATGAGGCATATTCTCCAAGAAATACCTTTGGATCCTCTTCCTTAAAGCTGTCATAACGATGATGATTGGCCAGGAACCACTCCGGTGACATATAATAATGTTCATCGACCAGATCCGACCGGTTCTTTTTTGCATTAGCCCAGCCCCTGTCATATTCCCCCCCTTCAGCAAATGGACTTCCTGTATTAATGATCTTAATATCCGGATATTTTTCCCGGATTGCCTTATGAATCAAATCATAACGCTCAAAGAATGCATCCATAACCTCTTCGTTCCCAATACCGATATAGTTCAGATGGAATGGCTCCGGATGTCCACATTCTGCTCTTTTCGCCCCCCAGACAGTATCAGTGGATCCATTCGCAAATTCTATCAGGTCCAATGCATCATTAATAAATGGCTCCATCTCATTCAGAGGCGCATAGCGCTGATGATGTGGGTCATATCCTCCGGGTAGTACCGGCAAAGGTTCTGTTCCGATGTCCTCGCAAAACTGAAAATATTCAAAATACCCCAATCCCAGCGTCTGATTATAATTCCAGTTATTCCTTCTTGCAGGCCGTGCTTCCAGCGGTCCTATGGTATTCTTCCAACGATATTGAGAATCTCTCGCCTGCTCATCCAGTGCGCCGTCATGGACAAGACATCCTCCAGGAAAACGCATGAAACCAGGGTTCATTACCTGCAGCATGTCTGCAATATCTCTGCGCATGCCATTTCTCCGTTTTAAAAAGGTATCCTCTGGAAACAGTGATACAAAATCAAGATATACCTTACCCCTGCCCTTTACGGTAATTGCCAGTCTGCTGCTGTAATCTGTAGATGTTGAATGCAGCACTAGCTCATACTTCTCCCATGCTGTTCCAAAACACACCTCCTGACTGGCATATATTTCCCCATTCCGGCTGCGTATGGATATCATTACCGGCTCATCCAGGCTCTGTTCTCTTTTCCCGTAGCAGGTAAAAAAATAACTGCTGCCGGCAGTAACCGGAATCCCTGAATTATATCCCAGATTCTGGATTCCAACCTCAGTCTCTGATTCCCGGGTTTTTATGTCCATAGACAGATAATGCGGGTTCTTCTCACAGACAGCCCCACCGGTCATAATATGTAATTTTACCTGATCACCCTTTTCAATCTTTTCCCAGCCTGTCAGATGATGGTATTCTGGATGATCTATGGAATCAAATTCAAAAGAACGGTTTCTGATCAGTTCTCCATAAAGCCCGCCATCGGCTGCATGGTTTAAATCTTCAAAAAAGATGCCATACAGGTCTCCCAGCAGTTCCCTGCGTTCACTTGCATCAACAATCCATTTCATGCGTTCTCCTCTCTTTCGCCAGACGTTATTCTTTTACGGAACCAAGCAGAACCCCTTTAACAAAGAACTTTTGTGCAAATGGATATGCAATAATCATGGGAAGTGAGGAAAGCACCATGGCCGCCAGTTCTATAGTTTTGGCATTTACTTCACCTGATCCCCTTGCGCTGTTAATCGTATCGGCTATCACCGCATTAGCGGCCATTGCCGAGGACTGCAGCTGTTCTGTTGCATTATAGCTCTTTACCAGTTTCAGTATGTAATACTGCAGCGTCTGTAGATCTAAATTTTGAGTATAGTAGAGTGTTGTAGCATAATCATTCCATACCCCTACTGCAGTAAATACGCATAGTGCTGCCAGAACCGGCTTGGAAAGAGGCATAACGATACGGTAATAGATCATCATTTCACTTGCTCCGTCCATCTTGGCTGATTCAAATAAGGAATAGGGCAGGGCTTTAAAATTGGTATTGTAAATAATTACATTATAGAACCCGCCAAACAGAGATGGAATAATATACACCCAAAAGGTATTATACAATCCCAGCCAACTAATTAAAAGGAAAAAAGGAATAATTCCCCCACTGAAATACATACTGACAAAACCCAGTGCCGTATAAAACTTTTTTCCCTTCAGATATGGTCTGGAGTAGGCATATGCAAACATGGATGTAATTATGGTAGAGCCAAATGTAACAATAACTGTCCGATATACGGTAATCAGAAATGCTTTTCCTACTGCTGCATCATTTAATACTGTTTTCCAGCTTTCCAGTGAGAATTCATCCGGCCAGAAAGTAGAAAATCCCTTTAATATGGCATTTCCGCTGTTAAAAGAATTAATCACCGCATAATAAAATGGATACAGCGAAACAGCCATCAAAAGAAGCATTATAATGATAATAACACAATTAATTATTCTGTCACCTGTTGATTTGTGTTTAACCATTTTTTCCTGCCTTTCCTGCTAAAACAAACCGGAGTCTGTAAGTTTATTGGAAGCATAATTAGCTCCAAGAAGCAATAATACTGCGAATACTGATTTCATCAGAGATACGGCTGAACCTACGCCAAAGTTAAACTGCTGCAATCCGATCTGATACACATAGGTGTCAATTACCTGGCTTGCTGATAGATTCAGAACATTCTGGAAGACGTATATCTGTGTAAAATTATTGTTCAGCATACCTGCAACAGCAAATATGATCATGATCATAATCGTAGGCATGATGGAAGGCACTGTTATATAAAGCATCTTCTGGAATCTTCCTGCTCCATCAATGGTAGCTGCTTCATACATGTTCTGATCCACTCCGGCGATTGCTGCCAGGTATAAAATGGCTCCCCAACCCAGATCCTTAATCAGTGCACTTATGATGGCCACTCCCCAAAAATATTTTGTACTTGCCAGAAACAGGACTGGTTCCTCTGTAATTTTTAATCCCAGAAGTATCTTATTGATTAGTCCGCCATCAGGAGACAGTAAGCTGATGCATAACCCTCCGAAAACAACCCAGCTTAAAAAATGCGGCATATAGGTTGCCGTCTGCACCAGAGATTTAAATTTTGCGTTATTCAGCTCGTTTAGAAGCAGTGCGAATGTTATAGTGGCAAAGATAGAAACAATCTGACCGATCAAATTAATCCCCAATGTATTCTTTATCATGGGCCAGAACTGAGAAGACCGGAAAACCTGTTTGAAATTAGAAAAATCATTGAATTTACTGGTAAATATGCCAAGAAAGCCCATAGTTGCCTTATAATCTTTAAACGCGATGATCAAACCAAATAATGGCACAATACTGAATAACAGCATCAGTATAGTTCCTGGCAGCAGCATTCCGTGAAGCTGAAGCTGGGTTCTTAAATCCGCACCAATGCCTTTATGTACAGCTATATTTTTATTCTTTAACAGCATGAATATACCCTTAACCTTTCCTGATAAAGAAAGGCAATGTCTAAACATCGCCTTTTTGTTTTATGTTGCGTTTCTGATGTTTCATCAGTTGACTGCTTTTAGAGAATACCCATATTCATTTGCATTATTCTGTACAGCAATATTTACATATTCATCCAGTTCCTGTAGTCCAAGTGCATTCAGTTTATCTACAAAGCTCTGATACATTGTATCAAAACTGTCTTCTGTTGCGTTCAGAATAATGGATATCAGTTCCGTTTTTGCATAGGTTTCTATTTCGAGTTTGATATTATTCATATATGAATTGCTTTCAATATAGCTGGCAGGTAAAGTAAGTATTACATTGTCATAGATATAATTTCCTTCCGTATCGCCCCTCTTACATTGTAATATGAGACCAATATCGGTACGCGGATCTATGTGCAGCCGGTCAAAATTCTGGTTACAGAATGCCCAAAATGCGCCCACACCTGTCACAGATGCATTATCTGCCTTTTCCTGTCCGGCTTCGGTTCTTTTGATCAATCCAAACTCATCCTCCGAATAATCGGTTTTCGGATCCCCATAGTTCCAAGTCAGCAGTCCTTCGTCGCTGGTCATATACTCAAGAAACTGCGCAACTGCCTCTGGATTTTTCGTATCTTTCGCAATAAAAGTCTGAAGCCACCCTGTACCTACGCTGCTGCTGCTTCCCTGTGTGGGAGTTTCTCCACCATCTGAGAATATGATTCCCGGCGAACACCACTCACCGGCATCCGTGAAACCGGTATCGGCTGTATTGCCCATAAAACAAAATACTCTTCCGGCTCTGCAGGCTGCTTCTCTTGCTGCTCTGTCCATGGTAAAATCATTTGCGTTAATGTAGCCATTTCTTGCACAAACGTTAAGGAATTTAACTGCGTGCCTGAAGGAATCATTGTAATAATTGCTCTGAAAATTCCCGTCCACATCAAATTGCATACTTCCAAAGAACGCTGACAGTACTCCAAGTGCTCCTCCATTACTCTGCCAAGTACCTCCATTGTAGACATTTCCATCTGCCAGAAAAATCATAACACTGGCACTGCCAACCTTCAGATTGGCCTGTTTTACTTTTTCAAAGGCTTCCAAAACCTTGCTCTCTGTAGTCAAATCTTCTTCCGAAATTCCCAGTTCGTCCATAATAGTCTTATTAAAAATAACCCCGCCATTCTCACGGTAATCTGCACTCCGCCATATATCACCAGTTTCTTCATTATCCCCCCAGATCTCGCGGTTTTCAGTAGACAGAATATGGCTAGGAATCGAATACCAGCCGCCGAATTTACTTACAAGAGCATTTTTGATGTCCTCAGGGAACTGACCGTTGATCAGATTGGAATCAGGCAGGTATGCCTGAAAAAAATCTTCTATAGACCAGATAAGATCAGCTTCTATCATATCATTAATCAAAGTCTCATTAGTAAGAGTCAATATATCCGGCAAATTTCCATTTACTATCATAAGATTCAGTTTCGTATCGGCATCATCAGCCGGTGTTGTAGCAGATATTGTCACACCTGTAGCCTCTGTAATCGTTCTCATTACATACTGATCCGTATTCCAGGTTGAGGGAACTACTCCTGTGGATAAATACCAGCTGATATCCGTAATGCTTCCCTCATACTCCCCTCCGCTGCTCTGATTCACAGTCTGTTTCTCACTGTTTGATGAACTTCTGTCTGTACCGGTTTCATTTCCACTGCCACTTCCACACCCAGTCAGAAAACTGCTTAGAAGTACTGCTGTAAGAATTAGTGATAATTTTTTTTTCATTCCTTCTCTCCTTCTTTTTGTCATATCGGCGTTATTGATGTATGTTTTGGAGTAGCAGTTCAGCCGCCAGGCTGAACTGCTACGTTTTGGATTGTATGTTAATATTAACCAGAATAAAATGTTTTTCATATGTCTTTTTATTGGTATTGTATGTCATAATTTTTTTGCCATTCACAATCTGTTGTATTGCTTAATTCAAAATGCTATAATTTTGTACAATAAGTACAGTGTCAGGAGGCTCTTCGGTGGAAAAAAAACAGATCCCTATGAAAAATATATATACCGTTTTGTGTATGATCATACTAACCGCACTTATTATCTCTCTTGCATATCAGATACTGATCACGCGCGGCATATTGGAACAGAATACACAACAAATGCTTACATCCTCTCATAACCAGACTCATGACAATATTACCCTTTATATTAACAACATGGAATCACTATTAACTTCATTATGCTATAACGGCAGCATACAGGAGTTTCTGTTGGAGGATGATGGCAGCGAGCGCCTGCGTATATTTAAAGATGTTCAGACTGCATTTTCCAGTGTTGCCCTGGTACAGAGTGATATGATGGGGTTCAGTCTGTATAACAGCAATGGGGAATTTCTTGCTGCCAATGGTTCTGAATACCGAGCGGTTATACAGGCAGAAAAAATTGAAATTCCCTCGTCCGTTATCTACCATACCATATTTCCACCCAATTCCTATATTGGATATGCGAACGCTTACTATGTTATTACAGTTCCCATTGTTGATATAAGTACTATCAATATTGCCCGCAGCTATCTGGGTGCTATTGTTATTATTATGGATTCTTCTTTTATGAAATCTCAAATTGATGCCATCGCACTGAATAACAGCAATACTGTTATTTTGGATTCTTTTGGAGAAGTATTGATACCCTCAACAATACAAGCGGAAGAAATAGACTATATGTTGACTGCTGATGAAGACTATATTATTGTTAAATCTTCTCTCGCCTCTACCGGATGGCAGCTGGTGACCTTTCTGGAAAAAGGCACAATCACCGAAGACGTTCAGCCCATTTTAATTGCGTCTATAATATCAGCTCTGCTTATTCTTGTTTGTATAATCGTATTTATCACCCTGACAAACCAGTATTTTTTGAACCCTGTTATAAGCATAAGCCGCTTTATGCAGAAGATATCCGAAAATGCCAATAATAATATTTCCAGTAAGACTATCCATTATCGCGAAAACAGTAACCAATACTATCAGGAACTTCATACGATGGAGAAAAGTATAAACTGGATGCTGGATTCTCTGGAAAGGCAGAAGAACAATCTTCTTTTAAAGGAAAAAGAATACTATGAGACTCTTCTTCTTAAAAACCGCATGGAGGTTCTTGCATATAAAAACCAGATAAATCCACACTTTCTCTACAACACACTGGATTGCATCCGCGGAATTGCCATAAGTAAAAATGCTATGGAAATTGCTGAGATTAGCCAGTCTCTATCCAATATGTTCCGCTATGTGGTGAAAGGTGAAAACTTTGTTACAGTATCTCAGGAGCTGGAATATCTTAAGGAGTATGAAACAATTCTGCATTACCGATTTATGGGAAATATTGGAATAACTGTTTCCTGTGAAACAGATGCCGGCTACTGTTATATACCGATTTTTATTCTGCAGCCCATTGTGGAAAACGGAATTTTTCATGGACTGGAGAGGAAAGTAGGTGACAGAAGGATTTGGCTCAATATATTTGTTACAGATGCCCATTTACATCTCAAGGTAACAGATAACGGAATAGGTATGACTCCGGAAGATTTAGCGTTGGCGATTGCAATCTGTGAACATCCCGAACAAAGTCCTGAACAGCATTCTTATACTAAGAAAATCGGTTTATCCAATATAGCCCACAGACTCAGGATTTTTTATGGAAAAGACAGTCACATTCGTATAGCAAGTACTTTAGGGGAAGGGACCTGTGTCGAGATTATCTGCAGGGCAAAATGGGAGGAGCCTGAAAATGTATAAAATATTAATTGCCGACGACGAGCCATGGGCCGCATATGGTCTGTGCCACCTCATTCTCTGGCAGGAATATGGCTTTTATATTTGTGATACCGCAGCAAATGGTATAGAAGCTCTTGATAAGTATTCCGTTCTTCAGCCGGATGTGATTATCAGTGATATCCGTATGCCTGGCATGGATGGTCTTGAAATGTTGGAAAAAATCCGCCAAAAAGATATGCGGACCTTAGTGGTATTCATAAGCGGATACTCTGACTTCCATTATGCGCAGAGAGCTCTTAGATTTGGGGCTTTTGATTATCTCGTAAAGCAAGTCACCCCTGATGCCCTTAAACAATTGGCAGTAAGGCTTCACTGCGTGCTAAACGAACTGGATCAGCAGAAAACCAGCTGGGATACCTGGTTTACTTTATTAGAAGAAAGGAAGCTTACCATTTCTGCCTGGCTTATTCAAAATCATAAAAACGATTATGAAAAATATTACATTGTAACTTTTTTTACACAGACTAAGTGCAGCCATAATGTACATTCTGAACACTGGGCACCTGATTTTATGCAGATTATGCTTCATACCGCCAGAAACAAAACAACCATGCTGGCCGGCTATAAAGGAGATAATGGCAGAAGGGAATGGAAGCAGCTTATAAGTGAATATGAAAATGTGATTTGCGGCATCAGCAAGCCGGGAAATGGTACAAATACGTTTGCAGAACTGTATAGGCAAGCTGACATCGCTTACTATACTGCCCAAATACGCGGCATGCAATGCCCTGTACATTATAAGGCGGCTCCTCAGGCTGATAACGCATTGCTGACTTGCCTGTCCGAACTTGATCATACACTCTCGACCGGTCAGAATGATCATAGCCGTATATTGATAAAAAAGCTGTATCATCTGAGCAGCGAGTGTCTGCTGGATTATATTGCTTTCATTTATAACAGCATGTCTCAGATATTTATACGTAATCATATCCGCGCTTTTGATGCGGAAAGTATTGAAACTTATAATTACCGGATACTTGCGCAGGAATTTGAAACAATAGAGCAGATATTCGATTACTTCCATACATCCATGTTTGTTTGCACTGAAATAAATCCAGGTTTTTCTATTGACCAAGTATTGCAGTACATTGAGGAACACTATACTCAGGAATTGCGGATTTCCCGACTGGCGGAGAAGTTCCATTTTACTTCCAGCTATTTCAGCACCATCTTCCGCCGCAAAACAGGAAAGACTTTAACCAAGTTCATTATGGAAAAAAGAATCCATCTGGCACAACAATATCTGATAAATACAAAAATGAGCATTAAAGAAATTGCTGATTGTACCGGATACAGCGATTATTTCCAGTTTAATAAGGTTTTCAGAAGAATGACCGGTATGTCTCCGAGTGCTTATCGATTGCAGAATTCTATTTG
>Ga0153972_1000142_pt1 | contig 20525 bp, 20 predicted proteins | sample TSGA056MetaG_FD_104732 | JGI IMG/M metagenome (GOLD analysis project Ga0153972, IMG submission 104732) | Attine ant fungus gardens microbial communities from Georgia, USA - TSGA056 MetaG | ecosystem: Host-associated > Fungi > Mycelium > Unclassified | place: USA: Georgia, George L Smith State...
AGTAAAAAATGGATACCCTTTACCCCTCATCACAGACATATTGGATGGAGTAGGAAAAAGGAAGGTGTTTACAAAGTTGGACTTAAGATGGGGATATAATAACGTCAGGATTAAGGAAGGGGACAAATGGAAGGCGGCATTCACAACACATATCAGAGCATATGAACCCACAGTCATGTATTTTGGGTTAACAAACTCCTCCACCACCTTCCAAGCAATGATGAATGACCTGTTCTAGGACCTCATAAACAAAGGGAACACAGCAACCTTCATCAACAATATCCTAGTAGCCACAGATACAAAGAAGGGCCACGACGAACTGGTAGAAGAAGTGTTAAAGAGATTGGAGGAAAAAACCTGTTTGTAAAGCTGAAGAAATGCAAATGGAAAGTAAGAAAGGTAGAATTTCTGGGAGTAGTGATTAGTCCAAAAAGAGTAGAAATGCAGAAGGAGAAGGTAGAAGGAGTTCTAAGCTGGCCAGCACCTAGGAACGTTAAGGAAGTGCAAAAATTCCTAGGCCTCGCTAATTACTACAGAAGGTTCATAGAGAACTTTGCTAGAATAGCAGCACTACTACACGTGCTAGTCAGGAAAGAACAAAAGTGGAAGTGGGAGAGGGAGCAGGAGGAAGTGTTTGAGAAACTCAAGACAGTATTCACCACAAAACCCATTCTAGCCATCCTGGACATCGATAGGGAGATAAGAGTAGAAGCTGATGCCTCAGACTACGCAACAGGGGGAGTACTGTCGACAAAGTGCGAAAATAGAAAGTGGAAACCTGTAGCCTTCATCTCTAAGTCATTAAATACCATAGAGCAAAACTACGAAATTCATGATAAAGAAATGCTGGCAGTTATAAGATGCCTAGAAGCATAGAGGCATTACTTGGAAGGAGCAAAACTTAAATTTGAAATCTGGACAGACCACAAAAACCTCTAGTATTTTATGACAAGTCAAAAACTGAACCACAGACAAGCAAGATAGGCCCTATACCTATCACGGTTTAATTTTATGTTAAAACATGTCCCAGGAAAGAGCATGGGGAAGGCAGATGGACTGAGCAGAAGACCAGACTGGCAGAAGGGGGTGGAAAAAGATAATGAAGACCAGACACTGATAAAACCAGAATGGATTAGGGGAATGGAAACGTTGATGCAGGAGAAAGATCTAAAAGAAAGAATCAGGAAGACGCAGGAAGGGGATGAGAAAATTGTAAAAGCAGTAGAGGAGCTGAAAAAGGCAGGAATTAAGACACTGAGAGACAAAGAATAGAAAGTAGAGGATGGAATAGTAATGAAGGAAAGAAGGATATATGTACCAGAAGGGGACCTCAGAAGGGAAATAATACAATTGCACCACAATACCCCAGTAGGAGGGCACGGAGGGAGATGGAAAATGATGGAGCTGATTGGCAGGAATTACTGGTAGCCAGGAATAATGAAAGAGATGGGAAGATATGTGGAGTGATGCGATGCTTGTCAAAGGTACAAGAACCAAAGCGAGGCACCAGCAGGAAAACTAATGCCCAACGCAATCCTGGAAAAACCATGGAGTTATATATTGGCAGATTTTATCACCAAACTGCCCTTAGCCCAGGGATACAATACAATCCTAGTAGTGTGCGATCGTTTTAGTAAAATAGCGCATTTTATAGCAATAACAGAGAAAATGTCAGCAGAGGGACTTGCAAAGCTGTTTCGGGACCATGTATGGAAGTTGCATGGGCTTCCAGAAAGCATCATATCAGACAGGGGAGTGCAGTTTGCAGTGGGAATGATGAAGGAGCTGAATAACTTGCTGGAGATCCAGACAAAACTCTCGACGGCCTATCACCCTCAAACGGATAGGCAAACGGAGAGGATAAACCAGGAGCTAGAATAGTATCTAAGAGTCTTCATCGATCATAGGCAAGAGCAGTGGCCAGATTGGTTGGGAACAGCAGAGTTCACATACAATAACAAGGTCTACACAGCAACAAAAACATCACCATTCAAAGCAAATTATGGTCAAGACCCAAAGATGGGATTTGAAGGAAGAAGGAAGGGGAAGTACGAAGTGGCGGAAAAATTCATAAAGAGAATGAGGAAAATCCAGGAGGAAGCAAAAGCAGTGTTGGGGAAAGTGCAGGAGGAAATGAAGAAATTCGCAAACAGAAAGAGAAGAAAGAAGGAAGAATACAGAGTAGGAGACTTAGTACTGCTAAGCACAAAGGATTTAAAGTGGCAAATAAAAGGAAGGAGATTGGAGAAACTGACTAAATGCTTTGTAGGCCCCTACAAAGTAAAAGGAATTGTCTCGAGTAACACGATAGAGTTAGAATTACCTAAATCTATTAAAATACATCCTATAGTTAACGTAAGTAAAGTACAACTCTATAAACCACAGGTAGAGGGACAGAAGAAGATACCACCAAAACTGGTCATCATTGAGGGAGAAGAGGAGTTTGAAGTAGAGAAAATTTTAAACAAAAGAATGATTAGAGGGAAGGAAAAGTTCCTGGTGAGATGGAAAGGCTATACGGCGGAAGAAGACACCTGGGAAAATAGAAAGAACTTGGAAAATGCAAAGGAATTAGTAGAAGAATTTGAGAGGGAGTACGGAAAAGAAGTCAAAGAACTAAGGTGACAGGAGCAAGAGGAAGAAGAAAAGGAGTTCAGTTGTGAATTACTTAGGGAATTCATGGCAAAACTACTGTATGGTTGGGGAAGAAAAAGATATGAAAGGGAAAGGAAGAGAAGATGGAACAAAAACTGGGATCAATGGAAAAATTCCTCAGGACGAGGAAACTTGAAGGGGGAGCTATGTTATAGGAGCCCCGAGTAGGAAAAAGTCTCCCATGCATTTGAACACTTAGTCCAAAACCTCAAAGTATACAATGGGGTTGAGATATAAATAGCAGGGGAGCTTAGGAAGCCAAGTCACGTAATAAGGTCACAAGGTTGTAGAACATTCTGGAAGAACATGTGATTGTAGACTAGTAGCGGTACAGCCACTATAAAAGTAGTATAAGTAGTAGTCCAATCCAAGGAAGAACTCCATTGAGTTCTTCTTGAACATCCACCTAGGGTGATCACTAAGGACATTTACTGTTCATTGATAACACTTCTACCTTCTCCTTTTGCATTTCTACTTCTTTTGGGCCAATTATTACTCCCAGAAACTCTACCTTTCTTACTTTCTATTTACACTTCTCCGGCTTTATAAACAGGTTGTTTTCCTCTAATCTCTTTAATACCTCCTCTACTAGCTCATCATGTCCCTCTTCTGTTTCTGTAGCTACTAAGATGTCATCAATGAAGGTCACCATATCTCCTTGGTTTATAAGATCTCTGAACAGGTCATTCACCATTGTCTGGAAGGTAGTAGGGGAGTTTGTTAACCCAAAATATATCACTGTGGGTTCATAGGCTCCAATGTGCATTGTGAACGCTGCTTTCCACTCATCCTCTTCCTTGATTCTGACATTATTGTATCCCCATCTTAGATCCAGCTTTGTAAACACCTTCCTCTTTTCTACTCTATCCAGTATGTCTGTGATGAGGGGTAAGGGGTACCCATTCTTTATCGTCCACTGGTTTACATGTCAATAGTCTTGTACCATCCTCCGTATGCCATTCTTTTTTGCCACAAAGTGTACTGGTGACATTTGGGGTGACTTAGAGGGTTGGATGTATCCTTTCCTTAATTGATCCTCCATAAATGCTTGTACCTCTTCCCTTTCTTCTCTCGACAGTGAATATACCTTCCCCTTCTTTGGCATGAACCCTTCTTTCAATTCTATGGCGTAGTCCCAGGCCTTTTGTACTGGCATCCTCTCCAACTCCTTTTTCCCAAATACTCTTTTCTACTTCCAAAATCTTCTAGGCACCAGTTTTCTTAATGCTTTCTCATCTTCGTCCTTTTCTATTTTTCTTACTTTCTTCTTCTTTCCTTCTTGCTTTTTTCTTCCACATATAGGTGGGCAATGCATCATTTTCACTTCCCCTTTCTCCCAATCTATTTCTGGATTGTGGGTTGCTAGCCACAGCATTCCCAGTATCAACTCTGTTTTGCCCAAATTACATACATCTATTCTTGCCCTCTTCATATGTCCTTTGAAGAACATATTGCATTTGACCTGATGTATTATGGCTCCTCCCACATTCATTGTTCCATCCATGTTCCTGACTAAAAGAGGTTTTTTTAATTTTTCCATTTTGAACCCCTGTTCCTTTGCAAAGGTCGTATCTATGAATAGACCTGTTACCCCACTATCCAACAATGCTTTTACTGCCACTTCTTTATGATTTTCCAACTTCTCTAACCCTACTTTCAACCAGACTTCCCTTAGCGGCCGTAGTGTGTGCTGTATGTCTCTTACTCTCTTAGTTATATTGATAAAGTTTAATTTATTGTCCAGTTTTTCTGGGCGCAATACACTGTATACATTATTGGAGGCCAGCCGAGAGCTCACTGTCCTCTATTTTCTTTTGCCAACTCCTGCGGTATTTCTACTACTTTTCTCTTGTGCCTTTCCCAGCAATTTTTGGCCATATGGTCCCACTTTCTACATATGTAGCATGTCTTATCTCCTCCCCTTCCCCTATCCACATCCATTGCATTTGGATCTCTCCTTGGACCCATTTGAGCTCCTCCTCTGTTGAGTATATTTCCTTCTCCTCCCCTATATCCTCCCCCCATTCTCCATGTTATTTGTCCCCCTTTTCCCCCATATGATTCTCCCTCTCTTGGCTGTGCATTTCCCCCTGGGCGTGCCACATTCCTTCCCAACACTTTTTCCTTTGCCCTGCTCTGCCTTTGATTTCTGTCTAGTTTTATTGCTCTTTCTTACCACTCTCCAATGGTGGTTGGTGGTTCCTCAACTTCCTCCTGATAGCTCTGTTCAGTCCTCTTTTAAACTCTTTGATAAGGGGTCTTCTCTTGTAGCCACTCCTCCTGGTGACCTTTTTGAATTCCTGCACATACTCGTTGCAGGTCCTCTCTCCTTGTTCAATTGTCCTCAACTGCTCTATCTTTCTTTTTTCCTCCGATGTCTCCCCAAAGTCATCCCTTATCTTTGCAAATAACTGCTCTGCCAATTCCACTTCTGACTCTCCTTTTGCTAATTCATCCAACAAATTATCCTTCCATGCCTCTGCTATTCCCCCCTGTACATACAATAATACCCAGGCCACCTGGGTTGCTGCTGCTTCTTCTGCTATCTTCATCCTAATATATAGGCGAGCTGCGTTGACAAACGCGCTTACCTCCTCCATTCTTCCATTAAAGGTTTGAGGTTTGGCGACCTCTACTCTGTTCCCTTGTTGCTGAAGGAGCATGGTATTAACCTGCTGCTGCAGGGTTGCAATCATGGCAAGGAGTTGTTCTTCTTGAGAGACGAGCATCGGAGAAGGCTCCCTTTGTTGCTGTTATTGACAGGACATGCTGCGTGGTAGTGGTGGTAATGGGGATGATGATTCGTATTCTGATGATTCTTGATCCAGGATGACTAGCTAAGACTTATGTTCAACAGGGTGCACAACCTTCACCTATCTGGACTCCTACTGTCCTACTGGCTACTGCCCTAATCAAATTGGTATACAATTGCCTCTAAGAAGAGGACCCCTAAGCTAAGCAGTTTCCTAAGGAATAACCGCTATTCTCCTGCATATACCACTCACAATGGAGTGCAGCATAGAGTTTATATAGAGAAAAATGTAGAGAACAACATCCAATTACGAGGTCAGAACTCGAACAAGATACCTGGACTTGGTACCTAGTCTCCTCCCTCAGTCCCTAACTGACTGAGAAGTCCCCTTTACAGCTAGGGCCCGCTATCCAAGAGGCTTGAGAGCGCTGTGCTCCCTAGTAAGGAAGGGTGTGGAATAAGTGAGGTAGAAGAAAATCACTCGCAGGGCCGGTATAAAGCCAACTGTACCTTGAAGTGATTTTGAGCAGGGCTTGAGGTGAACAGTGCTTGGATGTGGTATCGAGTTCTTATGTTATCAATAAGTAGTGAATACTCTTAGTGATTACCCTAGGTGGATGTTCAAGAAGAACTCAATGGAGTTCTTTGTTGGATTGCAGTCTTACTTATACTACTACTACAGTGGCTGTACTCTAAAGTTCCGCAATCACATGTCCTTTCTAGAATGTTCCATGGTCATCTGACCTTGTCACATAATTTGACTTGCTAAGTTTCTATACTATTTATATCTTGATCCCATTGTATGCTTTGAGGTTCTAGATTAAGTGTTCAAATGTGTAGGAAACCTTTTCCTGTTTGGGGCTCTCATAACAATATAAAGGTTGACATCCCAGAGAGAATATGTGACATGGATCTAGAACAACCTTATGCTTGTTTAACACCAAATAATTATAAAACTTACATAAAGCTGTATATAATTTCTGATACCCTTTTTTAATCCCCCACTTTTATTTCATCTCCTTGAACCCCCAGCATGCAATTGGGAGCTGGTACCATACCTTATTGTTTGTTCTAGTAAGCAATTCCCTTTTGCACTCTTTCAATAGGTAGCTCAGTTAAAAACATCTCTGGACCTTTTAGAACTACCAAAAAACAAAAATGTAGTTCTTTTACCTCCTAACAAGTCAACCACCTAGAAACCATTAGGAAATATCTGTTGAAGATGGGGTCTACTGCTCTGTCTAGCCCAAAATCACTTTTTATCTCACTGTACTTGAATCTAGTCTTGAAAGGTTTTCTAGGACTAATTAACTCTAGCTCATCAGATTGTTTGATAAACTCAAGTTTTGTTGCTTTCTATAAGTTGCTATTCTGGGTTATTGAACCTCTTCCCCTGATACTGATAGATGGTACCATTAATCAATATATAACTCAAGTCGTAATACTACCAATTTAACTCACTTATAGCTACTCTTATACCCTTGAGTTCTATATGATATACCTAGATAGTTCAAGTTCAGTAGTACTTGAATACAGTTGGTTAAAAAGCCACAATCCAAACATTAACTGAAGGAGAGGGGTCCTAGACATGCCTTCAAATAGAATAGGAAACCTTAGAAAGAACATAATTGATAATACTAAAGAACCAAGACATGAATCAGGAGCAAAACTGTCCATATTACTAATCAACACAGCAGCTTACTAACATACTTGTAGAGTACCTGGAGTTTAGCTATTTCAACTCATCCCTAAAGTATTCAATAGCCAGGCAACTCAAACTAGACCAGTGAACCCTGAATTAAGCAAAGTCCCTGTAGAATATCATCAGTTCACAGACATATTCTATAAATAATGCTCTAAACTTCTACCTAAACATTGTCTATATGATCTGGCTATCCAAACAGCAGAGAACTTGTTATTATTCCTGGGATCTATTTACTTGCTGTTAATACTTAAAATGCAGACATTGCAGAAGTTTATTAATAAGAACATCAAATCAGATGCTATCTAGCCCTCCCAATCTCCAAAAGAAGCTCTGGCATTATTTGTAAAAAAGAAAAATAGAGACTTGAGGTTATATATCAACTATCAAGGTCTTAATAAGATAACTTGTAAGGATTGCTATCCAATTCCATTGATTTCCAATCTTTTAGATACTCCTAAGAAGGTAAAAATCTATACAAAAATAGATTTGAGGAATATCTACTACTTGGTATACATTGCTGAGGGCAATAAGTAGAAAACTGCCTTTAGGACCTAGTACAGATCCTTCAAATGGCTATTTATGTCTTTTGGACTATCAAATGCCCCTATAGCCTTTCAACAATTTATAAACAAGATTTTTGGGGACTTACTAAACATCTATATAGTTATCTACCTAGACAATATCTTGATTTACTCAAACAATATAAAGAACTACCAAGGTCATATAAAGAAAGTATTACAATGTCTTCAAGTCTACAAGTTGTATGCCTTACCAACTAAGTGTACATTTTACAAAGAGAGTATTGAGTTCCTAGAGTTTGTACTAGGTCCCAAAGATTTAACTATAGATGAACAAAAAAATAAAAACAATCTAAAATTAACTACTTTCTCAGCAATTAAAAGAAACTCAGTTGTTTCTAGAATTTTTAAACTTCTATCAATAGTTTATACACAACTATTCTGGTATGATAGCCCCTCTTACTTATCTAACATAGAAAAAGGTTCCTTAGGATTGGTTAGAAGATTGTCAGAAGACATTTGAGATATTAAAAGAAGTATTTACTACAGTACTAGTATTGGTAAGATAAGATCCTGATTTTAAAATAATAGTAGAAACAGACGCATTAGACAGAACTCTAGCAGCAATCCTCTCAATGTATACTAGGAAGGACATTTATCCCATAGTCTTCCATTCTAGAACATTCAGTAACATAAAGTTCACTTATGATATATATAATAAGGAACTTTTAGTAATATTTGAGGCCTTTAAGGCCTTTAAGAAATAAAGATATTACCTAGAAGAAACCTCTATCTGCTAGTGTGGAGCCATAAAGACTTAGAGCCCAACTAAGATGGTTGTTTAGAAAGAACTCAATAGAGTTTTCCATTGGATTATACAACTACTTATACAGATATCTGTTGGTCTATATGCCCATTTCCTGCAATCATATAACCTTTACTAATAACTATATATATTTTATATAAGCTTTCCTGTGCTATTTATATCCCTCTTATATTATATTCCTGGATGTTATCTACTAGGTTGAGGAATATGCAAGAAATAGTTTTCTTTCTTGGGACTGTCTCATAACACTATCTCTGTAGAAGTGTTTATAAATCATAAGAATCTTATCTATTTTTGCAACTCCAAGCCCCTTTCTTATTGACAAGCATACTAGTTTGAGTTTCTCTTACAGTTCAATCTCATGATATACTTTAGACTAGGGAGATTGAAGACAAAACCAGATGTCTTAATCTGCTGCTAGGAAAGGAGAACCAACAGGGAATTCAAATCAATGACCTATATTTGTGTCCAATCAACTATTGATAGGATGGAGCAATAATCTACAGAAACCCAAATGATTATGAATGGCAATCTTTCTGGACACAAAAATATTAAACTTGAATATTAAATAGGCAGTGATAGTAGACCCAACTTACCAAGAATACCTCAATAACACACAAACTCAAGAAGATACTAGATGGACCATTGATATTAATGAATACCTATGCTTTAAAGAACAAATTTTCATATCTGATATAGAGGACCTTTAGCTATATGTACTTAGAGCAAAGCATGACCATATACTTGTAGGCTATCTAGGATATACCAAGATACTATAGCTGGTCTGCTGGGATTATATCTAGTCCAACTTATGAACCTTTGTTATCAGTTATATAAACTCTTGCAATACTTGCTCCCAAAACAAAACTAGGTACTATAAGCTATATAGTATCTTAAAACAACTCTCCATCTCCTTTCAACCTTGGGAGTCTATATTAATGGACTTCATTGAGCACTTACCTGAGTCAGAAGACTATATGGATATACTAGTAATTATAGATAGACTCACAAAACAAGTAATCTTTATTCTAATATATAACTCAATTAACACAACAGGTCTTGCCAATTTGTTTGTCCAAAATATCTTCTCCAAGTATAGAATACCAAGTTATATCATGTTAGACAAGAGGGCAGAATTTATCTCAATTCTTCTAGTTGCTAGTCCAAGCCTTGAATATGAAGTTATATTTCTTAGCAGATTACTACCCAAAAGTGAATGACCAAACCAAACACATAAACCAGACCTTAGAGCAATACTTGCAAATCTACTGTAATTATTAGCAATCTAACTGGTCCAAGCTTTTACTATTGGCAGAATTTACTTATAATAATACACTCTTGTCTACTACAGGGATGTTTCCCTTTTTCACAAATAAAGGATATCATGTTGTATAATTCAAGTCAAGTTAACTCAGTAGCTAAGTCTTTAAGGATTACAAAGAGAACTTAATAGAGTTCTTGCTCAATTGTGCCAGCTACTTATACAAGTATACTATTTGCTCTCATTTACATTAATAGTATTCTACAACCAGCCAAAAGGCTGCTAGTTCAATTCTCTTGTCTATTATTCTATAAATATATATTTTTGGTCATAGTCAAGGCGACTTATGACATATTACCCTAGTATGTAAGTACAAATAGCCTAGGAGCTTATATCCTAACTGGTACAAATATTTGTAGTAAATCTCAAAAACATCCATACAGAACTGAAATAAGCTATTATAAAGGTGCAAAAACACTACTAAGGTCCAGTGGATACATGATAAGCCAAAGTGCTTACATTCTAAGCAGAAGACACAGTATATATCCTAGTAAAATTTATTAGAACTACCCAACCTTCAAAAAAGCTTTCAAAATACTATCTAGGCCTTTTCTTTGTGATAAAAAGAGTAGAATTTCATTCCTACCTTGTGAAGCTACCAGAATATCTTAGATTGATCTGCTCTATATTCTATATATCCTAGCTTGAACCAGTTTTCTCTAGTACTACCCCAAACTGCACCAATCTATCTCTACTACTTATCAAAATAGATAAAAACCTTAAATTTGAAGTAGTGCAAATACTTGACTCAAAATTGGACAAACACAGAATAAATCCCTTGATGTACTATGTATGTTGGATAGGGTATAAAAGTACCTCAGAAGAATATTTGTAGCTCAATATAGCCAATCTAACAAATACTAATAAATTACTTTTAGACTTCCATACCCTGAACCTAACTAAGCCAGGTTCTACTAATGCACTGTCAAACTAATAAAGATCCACTACCATGCCACTATACTTGAGAGATTGGTGATAGGAAAATGAAATAACAAGGGTAAATAGAACAGGTTAGAGAGGCAAAATCTCTGAGCTGTGTTATAGTTGTATACAATTGAGTAGATACTGGGAAGTTAAATCAAAGAATAGAGAGCTTACAAAAATTGATATAAAGAGAACCAATGAAAACCTAGAAGCTAAAATGTTTTTTAGTATTTGCTTGAGAACAAGCTCTAGTTGATTGTGGATCTCAAAGGTATGTGTTTGTTTTATACTATAATATTACTCTTCTCAAACTAGTCTAGTAGCCTAGCTCACTGTCAATACAGCAGTACTGCCTAGAACTCCCATGTCCTCATGTAGGCTCTACTTTAACTGACTATACAGTTAGAAACCTACTCCAAAAATACATAGCGAGTGGTTAAACTACTAGTTGAGCAAATGCCCAAGTTCTTCTTAAAGTGAGATATATCCCTTAAAAGAAATTTCATAGAGTTTTTTTTATAAAGAAAACAAACAAAAAACTTAGTCACTCAAAAATAGTAATGGAGCTCTAGAGTGATAGAAGGAGAGAAATGATGGGGGTAAGTTGTTATTAGACCTCTCTATACCTCTAGAGTATATATTAGAATTATAAATCATAGAATCAACAATTAAGTAGGGTCCTCTTCTAATTATATGGCCAGTGCTCTCTGTCCCTTCTTATCACAAATGACCACTTATTAATTTGTAAGTTGATGATTTAATAATCAAAAGGCTTAAAAAAGTGAAGTTTAGACAGTAGCAAAAGATATTGTTAAGTCTGAGGTTTATCCTCAGACATACAGTTCTTAAATACATGATTGTGGTGGTCTGTGTACCAGGACAGTCTACTATATAATCATTACTTATTGTTCTATATATAGGAGTGCTATTGTTCTTGAAATAGAGATAACCTAACCATCTTAGAGCAGTCCTTTGTTCTATTCAAGGACAGATGATAATCTATAGATAAAGATCAGTGTCATGTACAAACATTGAGGACCTTGTATCTCCATAGGATCTTATTTCCTTGGGTTTTATTTATGACTGAAAGAAGCACATTGAAGAGAGCTTCATGATGGTCATTGAAGCAAACATTTATGTTAAGTGGTTTTTGAGATATCGGTGATTTAGTGTCTGGTAACTTAGTGATCACAGACTGATCTGCTGATAACTCAATGAATACTAATTGCTTTGAGATGTTTTTGGTACCATTTGAAAGGTTTTCTTAAGGGCTTTTGGTGGCCATTTAGATTGTCAAAATCAGTCAAGTATCCCTGGAGTTATGGTCTAAATGAAGTTTGTGACATTATTTCTCCTCTTGGTTCAAGCTCTGTTAAAAAGTTATTTTGTTTTTGGTAAACTCTGAAGATATTCCTGTAGCTTTTCACCTGCATTATGTAGATTTTCCTCAGGTTCCCATGTGTCATCTTCTTGACTATATCCTTTCCATCTAACAAGAAATTTGTTTTTTCCATATCTTTGTCGCAAATCTAGAATCTTTTCTACCTCCTATTCTTCCTGGCCCTGTATCAAGATTAGTGATAGAGGTGTGGATTTCTGTCTATAGATGGTAGACTTAGAGTACTGTGCTAACTTGCTAGTATAAAAAACAGGGTGCAGTGCTTGGTAGCAAGGTGGTATCCTAAGCTGGAATGTAACCAAGAACAACTTTTCTATTATTTTAAATAGTCCTTTGTACTGGGGTTGTAATGTTTGCTCTATAGTCTGGTAATCCTTCAGATTGAATAGCACCTTGTCACCAACTTTAAATAGGACACTTTGGACTTTTTGGTCATAGTACTATTTTATTCTTTCTGCTGCAAGAGTAAGAGCTGCTTTTGCCTACTCCAAGACTTCTTGTAGTTTATATGTCAGGTCATTCAAGTCCCTTTGTGGTAACTCTTTGACTAAAATTGGGCCTGCTCTCAGGTGTCTGCTATATTCAAGAAAAAATGGACTTTCTTTGATGCTTTTATGTATTTGATTGTTATATACAAATTCTGTACTGGACAGTAGATCTAACCAATTACTGAGATTATAATCCACATAGCACCAAAGATATTGCTCTAATATCTGGTTTACTTATTCTATTTGTTCATCTATTTATGGATGATATACTGTTGACATTGTAAATTCTATTTCTAAAATCTTGCACTATTCTTGAAATAGTTTGGCTGAGTATTGTACTCCTCTATCTGAAATGATTTGTAGCAGCAGTCTATCCAATAGATAGACCTTGTCATATGGTAACTGTGCTATATCTTTGGATAAGAACCGATTTTTGATAAGAATGAAATGGACCCTTTTGGTGAGTCTGTCAACAATAACATAAATAGCATCATAACCGTTTAACTCTGGCAATTGTATGATTAAGTTCATTGAGATTATTTTCCAAGGTCTGTTAGGCATCTTATTAGATATGAGTGGTCTAAAAGGTTACTGTGTGCGATTTTTCATCCACTGACACATATCACAACCCATAACATATTTCTTGACAAATGTTGTCATTTCAGATCACCAGTAATTTCTGGAGACCAACTCATAGGTCTTCTACTGACCTAGGTGTCCGGTGGATGGCAAATTATAGTGCATCTTAACAATCTGTTGTCGCAAGGTATCTTTCATACTGTGGAGAATATAAACCTTCCCTTTATACAGGAGTAGTCCATTCTCATAGTTCTAGTCTTGCAAGGATTTCCCAAATTCTCTTGGACCAGACTTGAGTAATGTCTTATAGTCTTTGATGACTTCATCCGATAAGAGTACTGCTTTGACCTCCTTTAGGATTATCTCATCATTTATTAGTGTCTCATGAGTAGCCTCTAGTGCATTGATAGTAAAGAACTTAGGTTTTAGCAACATCTGGTTTGTATTGTTGAGGTCTGTTCCCATCTTATAGTCTGCTTATCTAGACAAGGGGTCTTTTACCTATATTGTCTTTCCCAGTTTATGATAGAGTACAAAGTCAAAATAAGTCATAAAAAGTGCTCATCTCACTTACCTCCTGGTCAGCTTTTGAGCTGTTCTAAAAAATGTAAGGTTCTGATAATCCAACCAGATCTCAACTTTATATGGATGTCCCTCCAAATGGTATCTGTATTCCTCTAGTTCCCAAATTACCACAAGTAGTTCCTTGTCATAGATTTTGTAGTTCCTTGTCATAGATTTCATAGTTCCTTTTATAGACATCTAATAACTTGGAGAAGAAAGCTACTAGATACCATAGGTTAGTTTGCATGTCCTTTTGTGATAAGACAGCTCCTGTTATAAAGTTGCTAGCATTGGTGGACAACTTAAAGAGATCTTCATCATTTGCTATTCTTAGGACTGGAGCCATAGTAAAGACCTTTTTCAGTGTCTCAAAAGTATTTTGTTGCTCTTTGTTCCAAGTCCAGGTACTATCCTTCTTGGTCAAGTCAGAGAGTGGCTTTGACATCTTAGCAAAGTTCTCAATGAACCTATAATAGAAATTTGCAAAGCCTAAGAATGCTTGTACTTGTTTAACTTTTGTTGGTACTGGCCACTCTAGAACTTCTGAAAGTTTCTCCTCATCCATCTGTACTTTATTTTCCAAAATAATTACACCCAAATACTTGATACTACTTTGCTCAAAGAAACACTTTTCTGCTTTAGCATAAAGATCATTAAATTGAAGCCTTTTCAGCACTTTCTTGACCAATCACCTGTGTTCCTTCAAACATGTCCCAAATATTAGAATATTATCTAAATACACCATTACTAGTTGTATACAAATCAAGTCTTTTAATATGTTATTCATCATACTTTGGAAGATTGCTGGTGCATTAGAAAAACCAAAATATATGATGGTTACCTCAAAAAGGTCTTGTTTTGTAATAAACACTATCTTCTATTTATCCTCTTCTTTAATGTAAACATGTTGTATTCCCACCTCAAGTCAATTTTGGTAAAGATTGAGACTTTGCTGAGTGATTCAATCAAGTCAGCTGTTCTAGAGATTAGATAGCAATTTTTGATGGTAATTCTATTGAGAGCTCTATAGTCCATAGCAGGTCATAAGCTTCCATTGTGCTTTTTTACAAAGAAGAATAGAGCTGCTATTGGGCTAGTAGATAGTCAGATATATCCCTTTCTGAGTTCTTCATCAATTCACATATCAAGAGAGTTTCTTTCCACTAGAGAGAGCAGATAGACCTTGGCTGGTTTGGGAAGCGTTGTACCTTCTACAAAGTCAATCACATGGTCATATGGTTTTCGTATCAGCATTCTCTCTGACTTATTCTTTGAAAACACATTTTCATACTTGTGTAGCTATTCTGGTATATGAGTCTTCCAGGTCTTTGTGTCTTTGCAATCTAAGTCTCTATATTAATCTCTATTGTTAAGTATAGCTGCAATTATTATTGTCTGTTGATGACTGCCTAGGTCAGCTGTGTCTGCCCAGCTAAGAATATAGTTATTGAGGTCCTCATCTCCTATGTTGTCCAATGAGGAAGATCTGCTGACATCTAGTTCAAGATGAAGTTCATTAGCTCCTACTTTTACATCTCATATTTTATAGGTTTTACTAGCACATGTATCTAGGTACCTGGTGAACTCCTATTGATCTTTTTGCCAATCAATATTTGGATTATGCTTATACAAATACAAATACCCAATTATTATCTCTTTATTCCCTAAGTTGGTGACAAAGAGGTGCTAGGTCGTCCTGTGCAATCCAATTTCTATATAAGCTTGGACATACTTAGTTATATATTCTGCTCTATTGGGAGTACCATCTGTATTGATTACACAATATAGATTTGCTAGTTTATAAGTTACCAGGTTATTATTTTCCATGATAACTCTGTTAACAAAGTTCGTAGTAGCTTCTAAATCAACTAAAGCCTTGGTCTGTACTTTCTTTCCATATACGCAAAGTATAACTGGAATTTTAAAGGAGGTAGTCTTGTTGCATACTATATTATTACAAGATTCCAGTACTACTTTCAACTTTTGCGAGCTAATAGAGAGTATACTTTTCTCTGACTATAGATTACAGATATTATACTCTACAGTCCCAAGAGAAAATCCAATTTGGGCATCCCCTTTCCTTTCCTACTTGGGGGAACAGGATTAGGGATTTCCTTAATTAACGTGCTATTAATTTTGACGTCCTTAGGAGAGAAATCTAGGTTATCACTATCTTCCTCTAACATCTTCATCAACTGTGCTCTAAACAACTGATTTTTATTCTTGCTTGGACCCGGTGGAGATAGTTTCTGGGAAGAGGTCTTATGAGAATACTTGTCCTCATTACCAGGCTTGTCATAACAGTCTACTATATTGTGCGTCTTTAACTTATTCTTAAAGCCTTTTCCAGTATATATCTGACAGTATCGCAAGCTTTTCCCTTTCTTTCTCTGAATCTTATTTATTTTTATTGCATCTAGGTCCTTCTTTCCTTTACTCTTCTCTCCAATTACCTCTGGACCAAATATTGTACTCTAGACCTTGTCTAGATGTAAGGCCTTATATGCTTGCATCAACAATTTGAGATAGTTATCCCATGTTTTTGGAAACTGATTTATAATTTCATAGATAACAAGTGTATTTTATAGCTTATCAGGAATAACCTCCTGAGTTTTGTTGATGTGAACTTCATCACTATAGTTGACAATTCTTGCCAATGTCCTATATTGTTCTGCATACTTGACAAAGTTCTTTCTTACTAAGTCCTTGTTAATCCAGAACACTGTTAATTCCTTCTTTGCTCTCTCCTTGTCATCTCATTGTCCATAAATATTTTTGAGTTCTTGGGCAAAGTCGCCCCAAGAACTAACACTTAATTCTGTCTAAACCTTGTCATAATATGATTTCATATATGTGCTGGCAGAAGTACATAAACAGGTGAGGGTACATATAATTTTCTAATTATCTGATATAATACTAGATGCTAAACAATAGAGAGCAATCTAGCTTAACCAATCATGCAAATGTATCTTATTTTTAGAGCCTGCAAATATTGGTGGCTCTGGCATCTTGGTTTTGGAGATGATGTTTTCTTCAGGAAGAGCTGACAAGGCTCCCTGAAGATGGGTGACTTCTGCCTCCAAAGTTGCAATCTTATTGTATGTAGTGGTCAAGACACTGTTATAATAGTTGATTGCTCCATTGAGCACCTGGTCAATGTAGTTCTTAAGAAGGAGAGAAGTTTCTTGATGTGCATTTTGCAGCATCTGTATCTCAGTCTCATTCCAGGGCATGTACTCAGTGCTTATACTATCTTTAACAAGTGCATTCTAATTCTTAGTACTGAAATCAGAAAAGGAAACAGTAGTGGTAAAGTTGTTGAAAGTCAATATATCTATTTAAGTAATTAATTACAGTTCTTGAGTATGTTTTCAAGGGAGTAAAAGAAAAAAATGCCCAAATTTAGCCTCTTAATACCATTATATTATACCAAATACCATTCTAATCATATTATGTCTATGGAATAGTAATATTGAGCTCTAGAAGAGCTTTACAAATCTCTGGTACTCTAGTAGCTAGTTTGGAAAGATCTATATCCTTTAGACACTTACAAGTACCTTTCAGTATTCTCCACTTCTTAGCTATAAGCTTATGACCAATTTTGTCCAGCTCTATAATTACATCCTGCAGTTGATTGAACCATTTCCATAGTGAGTCATACTGTGGATCCTCAGCTCAGATCTTGTTTTCACTCATTTTAGTAAAAAATAGTGATATGTAATCCAAGATGGATTCTAGGAGTTCTTTGTACTTCTTTATGTGTAATAACTTCTTGGTTTTGTGAAAATGTAATTCTGGAGGGCAGAATGCAAATTAGAAATCATCTACTTTGTGCCAGCAAGGGTTTGCTTCAATAAGTCTTGTTATCAATAGACAATGAATGTCCTTAGTGATTACCCTAGATAAATGTTCAAGAAGAACTCGATGGAGTTTTTCATTGGATTACAGCCCTACTTATACTACTACTACAGTGGCTGTACCCTAGAGTCCCACGGTCATATGTCTGAGTCCCCACCCTATTTATATCCTTACTCCATTGTATACTTTGAGGTTTTGGATTAAGTGTTCAAATGCATGGGAAACCTTTTCCTGTTTGGGGCTCTTATAATAAGTCTATCATAGAGTTTGGTGAATAGAGTAGGTTCCATTTCTATTCTTTCTAGCAATGACTTCTCTGTCATACTCTTCTTTTTCAGCAAGAGATGTTTAGCAAGAGTCTTGGTGTTTCTGATGGCAGACATGGCTTGAGGACAAAAGTAAGCACAACATCCCTAGTTCAGCAGATAAAGTATGGTGGGCAGAAACTATACTACAACTATACTAAAAGTATCCTTCCAATAATATAGGTTTTGTCTTAAGGGGAGAGTTCAATGTCATGTCCAGTTTCTCATATTGGTTTATAAAAGAGAAATAGGGGTCTCAGAGTGGTTCTAGCCACCTGCAAGGGTTTTTTGGAAATGTTTACAAAAATCCAAAGTCTTTCAGGACCAGCTGTGATACACAAGCTAGCCTGCTCTTAATAGTTTGAGAGACAGACCTTCCCCTTTATACCTAGGGTCCAGTCTACTATAGAGATAGGTCCTTGACAGAAACCTACTTTGAGCTCTCAGTGAGTCATTTGTCCTGTAACAGAAATAGAAACATCTTCAGAAAAGTCATCTTGTCCTGTAACAGAAACAAAGAGACCTTCTTATAGCCCTCTAGACCCACATCTGGAATGAACACAACCCCATGTCCTTTGCAGAGACAATAGGGACAGAAAACAGTAGACTTAACAAACTATCACAAATGGCCATTTACTAATTTGTGAGTTGATGATTTGATAATCAAAAGGCTCAAAAAGCAAAGTTTAGACAGTAGCAAAAGATGTTTTTAAGTCTGAGGTTTATTCTTAGACATACAGTCCTTAAATACATAATTGTGGTGGCCTATACACCAGAACAGCCTACTATATGATCACTACCTATTGTTCTATATATAGGAGTGCTATTGTTCTTGAAATAGAGATAATCTAACCATCTTAGGGCAGTTCTTTGTTCTATTCAAGAACAGATGATAATCTATAAATAAAGATCAATATTATGTACAAACATTGAGGACCTTGTATCTTCATGGGATCTTATTGCCTTAGGTTCTATTTATAGCCAAAAGAAGCGCATTGAAGAGAGCTTCACAATGGTTATTGAAGCAAACAATTACGTTAAGTGGTTCCTGAGATATTGGTAATTTAGTATCTTCAGATAGTCCTGCTCAAATACTTCTAGAGAGGATTTCTAGTTTGTGTTTAGTACAAAATGGCTAGACAGGCCCTATGAGGCTAGTATAGCAATAGTTACAGTCACTATTCTACTACTCAGGTAACATATACAAGTCCAAAACTAGGGGTCTAGTAGTATATAATTAGTGTCACTTTTGTTACTTGAGCTAAATTATAGTATGGACTTGTGATAAATATCACTTAAATTGTCTAAAAAGACTATCTAGTATAATATCAAGTTCCAAGTAATGATTTGGCAATGGCCACAAGAGTGTGGCCATTGAAAAAGAAGTACTGTTGTAGTCCTCCTGTGATATACAGTCACATTTTTTCATGCAAGAACATTATTACCTTAGTTATACTGTTTACAAACAATTTAGACTCTTTGTACTATTTTGTTAGAGCTCTTAGTTATAAGTTAGCATTTGTAAAAACCTATTTCAGCTTTGTTTTCCACTTAGTAGACTTCTTTTGAATCTATTGCTTATTTGATCTCTCACTAAACCCACCCATTCTGTACATCAAAAGAGAAAGTATAGGGATTAATCCAACTAGCTAGCTGAGATTGTGTTATCTTCTGTACCTGTCTACAAGAATAAAGTAGATCTAAAGTACTCAAAGGGAGAGATACCTTACTAAAAAGTAAACTTAGTTGATATTAAAGCTAGAGAAATATCTGCTAGGTTGTTACTTTATATAACTAAAAACTATGCAGTACTTAGTTATTCATAAGAGGTCAACACTGAGATAAGTATAGTATAACTATTGGGTTGAGCTAACCCTAGAACTGAGTTATTTTTTATTTAGGGTAAACAAAGAGAACTCAACAAAGTTTCTCTTAGATTTGGGCTGCTACTTATACCTTTTACATATGGTCTGTGCTACTAACCCTAACCTACTAATGATCTAATAGAATCTACTAGAATATTTTTTGATATATGATCTATATAACATAACTAATCATATGTCTAATTTGTTACAGAATATAATAGATTGTAATAAATATAACTGGTCATGTGATCCTGGTCATGTGACTCCCCTATTATCTAATTAAAAGTAAAAAAGTAAAAAATAAAGAATTAAAGAAATAAAAGTTATTATGGTCAAGGTGACTCATAATATTAAGAGACTGTACCTTTAAGTAACTTAAGTCTAAGCTTGGTATAGTCAGTACAATACTTAGTAGTAAACAACTTATGTTAAAGCTATGAGTTTTGTTTCTAAAGAACCTCCAATAACTATTCTGGGTTATAAACCCAATTTATTAGAATAAAGCTCTAGGTAGTTTAGACAGAGTATAAGAAAGCCTTCTCAGAATAAGCCTAGTAGAATGTAGTAATGTTCTATGATATGTTTAGCATATTCTGATCACTAGTAGACTATTGAGGATAGAGAACTATATTCTGCAAAACATAGTCTATAAGACAACAGACTACTAGAGCAGAAGCAAGATCTTTTTTCTTGACAGAAGGCATAGGCTTTGAGTTGCTAGAAGTCTTGTGGACCTTTTTGGCAGGGAGTACTATCTTATTATCTC
>Ga0153972_1000143_pt1 | contig 20518 bp, 21 predicted proteins | sample TSGA056MetaG_FD_104732 | JGI IMG/M metagenome (GOLD analysis project Ga0153972, IMG submission 104732) | Attine ant fungus gardens microbial communities from Georgia, USA - TSGA056 MetaG | ecosystem: Host-associated > Fungi > Mycelium > Unclassified | place: USA: Georgia, George L Smith State...
CAGACGTTGAAGCCGTCGCGGGCGGCACCAGCATCTGTGATGGGCTGGTTTCCGAGGTCTGGTGGACCCCCGATCACCCCTTTGTCTCTTCCCTGACGGGACAGACCTCAAAGGAGCTTGGCGACTGGTGGACTGCAAAGTATAACGAGCCAGCCCCCGCGACCATGGGTTATAAGCACGCCAATGTGGAAATTTTGGTTGACATTCTGAGCAGAGCCGGCTCGCTGGATGCCAGCAAGATCCTGGAAGCGACCGAGGCGACCAATCTGGATACCTGTATCGGCAATGTGCAATATAATACGGATCACGTCTCCGTCATGAATCTGGTGACCGGCCAGTGGGTGCTGGAGGACGGAAACTATGTGCAGAAGATCGTCATCAACACACAAATCCCTGAGTGCCCCCTTACCGGTGAGCTGAAAACGCTGCCCGGCAGCACACGATAAGATTTACTTTTGCCGCACCGGACGCCCGGAGATGAAGTCAAAGGGCGTCCGGTGCGAAAAAAACCGCATAGCCCATATAACGGTGGATATGGCGTTAAAATACACTCCTGTTGCATGAGTTGAGGAGCGTAGATGGGATGCCCTTATGCGCACCCGGGAAAGGGAGCCGGATGGGATACTGCTTTGCCGATGCGCAAGGCGTCAGAGTTGATACAGGAGGGAATCTAAATGAAAGCGATTTTAAGTGTCAAAGAGTTAGGAATCTCCTTTGGCAGCAACGAGGTTCTCAAATCCGTCAATTTCACACTGCATGATAATGAGGTTTTGGGGGTCATTGGCCCCAATGGCGCGGGGAAGACGGTTATGCTGAATATTCTCACCGGGATTCTGCGCCCCACCAAAGGAACTGTTACATATCAAGACAGGGATATTACAAACGAGGACGTGACCAAGCGCTGTAAAAGCGGGATTGGGCGTACCTTTCAGGTTCCCCGCCCCTTTGAAAAGATGACAGTGTTTGAAAATATCATGGTAGGCGGGGTTTACGGCGCAGGTATGAGCGAAAAGCAGGCGAAGGGTAAGGCTCATGAGGTGGCGGAAGTCATTGGATTGCAGGATAAGCTCACCTGGTTTGGCGGCAAGCTCGGGCTTCTCGACCGTAAGCGCCTGGAGATCGGCAGGGCGCTTGCCACCAATCCAAAAATACTCCTGCTGGACGAGGTGGGGGGCGGCCTCACTGAGTCCGAGGTGGGTATGATCATCTCCATGGTGAAGACGGTCAAGAAGCAGGGAATTTCAGTGATCTGGATTGAGCATATCATCCGCACCATGCTGGAGGGTACCGACCGGGTGCTCCTGTTGGCGGAGGGCGTGGATGTCACCTGCGGCCTGCCGCTGGACGTCATGAACTCACGGGAGGTAAAGGCTGTGTATATGGGAGGGGAGGAAGACAGATGAGTATGCTGGAAGTGCGGGATCTAATGGTAAGCTACGGCGATTTTCAGGCTATCCACGGTCTCTCCCTCGATGTGGAAGAGGGCTCCATCGTTGCCCTGATCGGGGCAAACGGCGCGGGAAAATCAACCATAATGCAGACAATCTGCGGGATCAATAAGGTGAAGAGCGGCTCCATTCATTTTCTTGGAAACAGCATCGGTGGTATGAAAACCAGTAAGATCGCAATGGCAGGCCTGACCCTCAGCCCGGAGGGAAGTCACTGCTTTGAGAAGATGACGGTACAGGACAACCTCCTGATGGGCGCCTACCTCTGCAAATCCAATCAAGAGCGTCAGGAGCGTCTGGCACGTATCTACAAGCTCTTCCCCGTGCTGGAGGAGAAGAAGGCGCAGATGTCCACCTTCCTGTCCGGCGGACAACGGCAGATGCTGGCTATCGGGCGGGGGATTATGATGCAGCCCAAGCTGATGCTCTGTGATGAGATATCCTTGGGTCTCGCCCCGGTTATTATCAAGGATATCTATGCAAAGCTCCACGAAATTGCAGCCCAGGGCGTTACGCTTATGATTGTGGAGCAGGATGTAACCCGCAGTCTCAAGCACTCCGACTATGCATATGTCGTGCTTGAGGGCAGAATTGTCATGCAGGGGAAATCATCCGAGCTGGATCCGGATGAGGTGAACGACGCCTACTTCGGTATCAATAAATATGCGCACTGAGCGCGGGAAAAGGAGGAACTGCTGTTATGCTGCAATGTCTCATACAGGGCATACTACTCGGCGGCTTATACGCCATCATCGGCATCGGCATGTCCATGGTGTTTGGCATCATGGGGCTGACTAACCTGGCACATGGCGACCTGATGATTTTAGGAACCTACATTACCATGCTGTTGGTCTCAAGCTATCACGTCCCAATCCTTCTGGCGGTGCTCATTGCTATCATTGTCATGGCTGTGATTGGATTCTTAATGCAAAACTTCCTCGTGAACCGTGTGCTGGATAAGGGGGCGGAGCCTGCGCTTTTGGTTACCTTCGGCATCTCAATCTTCTTATCCAACCTGATTCTAAAGATATTTAGTGCTGATTACCAGTCCATTCCCAATAGCCTGGCGTCTACGAACGTCGTGTCAACGTCCAGCGTCTCCGTTTCCGGTATCTACCTGTTTAGCTTTGTCGTCGGACTGGTGGTCATTGTCGTACTGAGCTATGTGATGCAGAAGACCAACTTTGGCCGCAGTATTCGAGCCACCTCAAACGACACCATGGCGGCGGAGCTGATGGGCGTCAACACCAAGAGAGCCTATAGCTATGCCATGATTTTGGCAATGGTTACTGCGGCCATTGCCGGGGCACTGGTCGGCTCTACCTTCACATTTAATCCGGCCTCCGGCACCTCCTACCTTATTATCGCCTTCGGCGTGGTGGTCATTGGCGGCATGGGCAGCCTGTCCGGCACCCTGCTGGGCGGTGTGGTGCTGGGTGTGTCGCAGCTGCTGGGCGGGTACTTCTTCGGCACCGGCGTACAGATGCTTATCGCGTATATCGTGCTGCTGGTTATTCTGGCGGTACGGCCCAACGGGCTGCTGGCCTCCGGCGCGCGGAAATAGCGGGAAAGGAATGGATAAATCATGAAACAGCTTACGAAAAGATCACCTCTAGGGATCGTGATTGCCATTGCCATTCTGGTGGTGCTATGTGTGATTCCCATGTTCGGCTCAAATTACGCCTTGTCGATTCTCGCTCTGATCTTTATTTACATGACCATGGGGCAAATGTGGAATCTGATGGGGGGCTACGCGGGGCTTCTCTCCCTCGGTATGCAGGCGTTTATCGGAATCGGCGGCTACTGCCTGGCCGTATTCTCCGTCAATTATGGCGTCAATATTTACCTCGCCATACTCATGGGAGGCATCTTCTCGGTTCTGTTTGGCCTGGCTGTCTCCCCCGCGCTCTTTAAGATGACCGGCGTATATTTCGCCATCGGCTCCTGGGTTGTGGCAGAGGCGCTGCTCATTGCATTCTCCAACTGGAAGTTTGTCCGATACGCGCAGGGCATTGGCATTTCCACAGTGTATCAGCTCTCCAACACGCAGATCTACTATACCGCGCTGGCTCTCGGCGTGATCGCTGTGCTTGTGGTGCTGTGCCTCATGCGCTCAAAGACAGGTCTCGCCCTCATGGCAATTCGGGACAGTACCGGTGCAGCCGAGGCGATGGGGGTACCCATTTATAAAACGAAGATTAAATGCTACATGATTGCATGCTTCTTTATGGGGCTGGCCGGCGGTGTAATGTATATGGTGCAGGGGTATATCGTTCCGTCCGCGGGATTCTCCATCCAGTGGACCGTGGCCATGACCTTTATGGTGATTATCGGAGGGAGCGGCACGATGGAAGGCCCCATCATTGGCGCAGTGCTCTATGTCCTCCTTACGCAATACCTGTACAACTTCCCCGGCTGGAGCATGATTATTCTTGGCGCCGTCGCGGTGGTGGTCATCCTAATTGCCCCCCGTGGTGTGATGGGTACGCTCCACGAAAAAACAGGGTTCGAGGTGCTCTCCCCCCGGCGAAGCCTGCATTAGCATTCATAATGAAAAGCGCGGGTCGAAAGACGTCCGGAAAAAATCAGTCAAAAACATCTGTTTTTGGCTGATTTTTAGGTTGCCGCAAAGCCTCGTCACTGGCAGGGGAACCTCCCCTTTACGCGCCTGCCCATTGTGTGATAAAATAACAGCAAGGTTGTTATTTTAAACAACAACGGGCAGGCGCTAAAATGAGTTCAGGCATCGCCGTCGCAGACAGCGAAAGGCGGCAGTATGGTTGGGATTTAGGTGAAGTGGAATGAAGCGACAGGTTTTTTCAGTGTGTCTCGCCCTTGCCATGGGCGCGGCGCTCTGTGGGTGCACCGGCGGAGAAGCGCGGAAGACGGTGCAGTTTTTTGCCATGGACACCACCATGTCCGTCACGGTTTACGGGGAACAGGCGCAGGCGGGTACGGCTGCGGTGCAGCAGGCGGTTAACGGGCTGGAGGCCGCCCTTTCCGCTACACGGGCTGAGAGCGAAATTTACGCCCTCAACGCCGCGGCGGGCATGGGCGCGGTACCGCTGTCACAGGATGCGCAGGCGGTGCTTACCCTTGCCGGCGCTGTATCGGCGGCCACGGACGGGGCGTTTGACTGCACCATTTCCCCGATAATGGTCGCGTGGGGCTTCCCCACGGAATCCCGCCATGTCCCGACGGAGGGGACGCTGGCCGCGCTGCTGCCCCTGGTGGACTGGCGTGAGGTGGCGATCTCCGGGGACATGGCGTTCCTCCCGGCAGGGATGGCGGTGGATTTAGGCGCGATTGCAAAGGGCTACGCGGGGGAGAAGTGCGCCCAGACGCTGGTGGACATGGGGATCAACTCAGCCCTTCTTGACTTGGGGGGAAATATCACCGGCGTCGGCGGGCACAGTGACGGCTCGCCCTGGCGCGTGGCGGTGAAGGATCCCAATGCCCCGGCGGAGGAGGTGCTGTGTGTAATTTCCCTGCTCAATCAGACCGCCTCCACCTCCGGCGGGTACCAGCGCTATTTTACGGAGGATGGCGTCACCTACCACCACATTATCGACCCGGCCACCGGCTATCCCGCAGAGCACGGCCTGCTGTCGGTTACTGTGATTTCCTCCAACGGTGGACAGGCGGATGCCCTCTCTACCGCCTGCTTTGTGATGGGAGAAGAGAAGGCGCTGGCGCTCTGGCGGGATCCGGCGGGGCTCCCGGCGGAGTTTGAGCTGATTTTATGCTGTGAAGACGGCCGGGTGGTTGTCACGGAAGGGCTGGAGAGCAGCCTCGCGTTTAAGGGGGAGGCCAATGGGTATACCTGTGAAATCGCGCGGCGCTGATTGGCTGCGCCCTACCCTGTGGGACGGTGTGGTCATCGCCGCGGTCGTCGCCGCGGCGGTTCTGCTGCTTTTGGCGCTGCGTCCCGCCGGGGGCGGGGATCTGCGGGCGGTGGTGACGCTGGACGGGGCGGTGATTGCGCAATATGATTTAAGCAGTCCCTCCCAGCCGGCGCGGACATGGGTGGACTGCCCATATCCGCTGCTCATTGAAGCGGAGCAGGGGCGCATCCGCATCTGTGAGAGCGAGTGCCCGGGGGGCGACTGTGTCCACACGGGCTGGGTGAGCCGGGCGGGGGGACAGATTGTGTGCCTGCCCAACCGGCTGGTGATCTCTCTTTCCGCGGCGGCGGGTACGCAGGACGGCGTGGATGCCGTCACAGGGTGAGCGCGATGGTAAGAAGGAAAAAAGGTGGTCTGCGATGAAGAACCGTTCTGTACGCCGCCTCACGACCTGTGCGGTGCTTACCGCGCTGGCCTTGGCGCTCTCTGTGGCAGAGGGGCTGGTGCCGGTTACCATTCTGTTTCCCCTCCCCGGCCTACGGCTCGGGCTGTCCAATCTGGTGACCATCTATGCGCTCTACCGCCTCTCCTTCCGCGAGGCTCTGCTCATCCTGCTGGCGCGCTGCTTCCTGGGGGCGTTGCTGGGGGGGAATCTCTCGGGGCTGGCGTTTTCCATCACCGGCGGCCTGCTGGCGCTGCTGCTCATGGAAGCCCTGCGGCGGCTGCGGGGTCTGTCACTGTTTGGGGTGTCCATCGGGGGTGCGGCGGCGCATAACACCGGGCAGATTCTCGCCGCCATGGCGGTGCTGGGCTCCCCGGCCGCGCTGGCCTATCTCCCACCGCTGCTGCTGTGCTCCATCGCCACAGGCGCGTTCACGGGCTTTGTCACCATGCTGCTGCTGCGGCGGATTCCCGGCGAATAGGAGGGCAGGATAGTCGCAAGATGACCGTTGCAGCATTGCAACTGCGGGCGGCGCCCCACGTAGTAAATCTGCCGGCAAGGCTTGTAAGCCGTAGCCATTGAATGCGTGCCTTCCCCTGCCGCCACGGGGTGCCATGCGCGGATTGTGAGCAAATGCTCTCAGTGAGCGTGTGCTCCAAGCTTGCACGAGTGCCGGGGGTGTAGCAAGCACAGCACAAAGGTGGCGGATCTACGCTGCAAGAAAAACGAAACTACCCCGGTCTTGTAATTACTTCGCCGAGGGGCGACAGCCGGAGTGGCGATACGCATATACCGAAGCGAAGTCCTGAGCGGGAACAAGGTTCACAACCTACCGAAAACCGTACCCCCGCCCGCCCCCTGGGTGCAGAGCCGGAGCCCTAACCGTCCTGGGGCTGGAACGCGGTGATTGCCTCCAAAAACTGCGCGCCGTACTTTTTGAGCTTATTCTCCCCTACGCCGGAGATCTGCAACAGCTCCCGGTCATTTTGCGGCTTCTTGACGCACATCCCCCGCAGGGTGGCGTCGCTAAAAATAACATATGCCGGTACGCTGGCTCGCTTGGCCAGCGCCGTGCGCAGCTGCTTGAGGGTGTGCAGCAGCCCTTCCTCCGGCTCCCCTTGGGTGAGCGTCTCCGCCTCGCGGATGGGGACGCGGATCATGAAGTCCTGCTCCTCCTCCAAAAAGGCCTCCGTCCGCTCCGTGGTTGCCAGCACCGGGAACTGCCCGTCCCGCACTGCCAGCAGCCCTTCCTCCGTGAGGCGGTCTATGATATCGCAGATCCGCTGTACCGGCGTCTGGGCGAGACTGCCGTGAAAGGCGTCGGCAAACAGCTTGATCCACCGAGTGCGCTCGGCGTTGCCACCGTGGAGAAATTCCGCAAGTGACCGTTTTCCCACGCTTCTGCGCCGCTCCTCCAGCCGCAGGATGCAGGAGAGCGCCTTCCGGGCGGGGAGGGTGGCGTCAACCTCCTCAAATTTCCCCCTGCAATTGCCGCAGTCGCCGCAATAGCCCGGCGCCTCCTCCCCAAAATAGCGCAGAATATAGCCCCGCAGGCAGTCGGAGGTGGTGGCGTACCAGGTCATGTATTTTAGCAGCTCGTATTCCTTTTCCTTCTGCTGGGCGGCCTGCTCCGCGGTGAGCCCCTCCCAGTCCTCGGCGCTCTTTTCAATCAAAAACTGGTTGGTGCGCACATCCATGCCGCTGTAGAGCAGGATGCAGTCGGCAGGAGAGCCGTCACGTCCCGCGCGGCCCACCTCCTGATAATAGCTCTCAATATTTTTGGGCATGTTATAGTGGATGACAAAGGAGACATTGGCCTTGTCAATCCCCATGCCAAAGGCATTGGTGGCGACGATGATGCGCACCCGGTCATACTGAAAGGCCTCCTGATTTTGCCCCCGCTGGGTATCGCTCATTCCGGCGTGATAGCCTGCGGCCTCATAGCCCTTGGCGCGCAGGTGCTCGGTGACCAGCTCCACGTTCTTCCGGGTGGCGCAGTAGACAATGCCGCAGTGTTCCCGCCGTTGTTCCAGAATGCGTTCCAGCTCCCGCAGCTTCTGGTCGGGTCTGCGCACCTGATAGTACAGGTTTTCCCGGTTAAAGCCGGTGGTGAGGGTGCAGGGGTTTTCCAGCTGGAGGAGGCGCTGAATATCCGCCCGCACCTTCTCCGTGGCGGTGGCGGTAAACGCGCCCACCACAGGGCGGCGGGGCAGGGTTTCCACAAAGGAGCCGATATCCAGATAGCCGGGGCGGAAATCCTGTCCCCACTGGGATACGCAGTGCGCTTCGTCCACCGCGATCAGCGAAATATCCATCTGCCGTACCGCGCTGAGAAAGCCATCGGTCAATAGGCGCTCCGGCGCGACATAGATAATTTTATACTGCCCCTCCGCCGCCCTGCGCAGAGCGGTTTTATACTGCCCGGCGGTGAGGGAGCTGTTAATGTACGCCGCCTTGATCCCCACCTGAAGCAGGGAGGAAACCTGATCCTTCATCAGGGAGATGAGGGGCGAAATGACCAGGGTTACGCCGGGCAGCGCCATGGCGGAAAGCTGATAACAAATGGACTTTCCCACACCGGTTGGCATGACACATAACACATCTCTGCCGGTGAGCAGGGCGTCAATGGCTCTGTCCTGTCCCCGCCGGAACTGCTCATAGCCGAAATATTTTTTTAACAGCGTTACCGCCGCTTCGTGATCCGCCATCCTGTTGCCCCCGTCTTCTATGCCTATTGAGGGTATCATACGATAAAATCCGTGGTGTGTCAAATAGAGGAGGGGCGTCTTCACAAAGGCGTATGGGGTGGAAAAGGAGCGTAGGGCGTGCTGCGGGATTCCTGTTGCGCAGTTGACTTTTGGTACTTTTTGAGCTATCCTGATGATACGAATCGTATATGCGCCGCATGACAAGGGGTGAGAGGGAGTGAAAAAACCGCTCACTTCTTCTTGCTGTTGCGGCGCAAAGCAATAGAGGTAGATGTATGGTTTTTAGCAGCATGAGTTTTTTGTTCTTTTTCCTGCCTGCCCTGATAATCCTGTACTATCTGATTCCAAAGCGCCTGCGGGAGGCGCGCAATCTTGTATTACTGGTGTTCAGTCTGTTTTTTTACGCCTATGGCGGCGCCCGGTTCCTTCTGCTGATGCTGGTGAGCATCGCCGTGAACTATGTCTGCGGACTGGTGGCGGGGGGGAAGCACCGTCAGGCACTGCGCCGGTGGGGCGTGATTGCCGCGCTGGTGGTCGGGCTTGGCCTGTTGGGCTGGTATAAATACGCGGGATTTTTCGCTGAGACCCTTAACCGGCTGGGCACCGGCCTGCCGATTCCCCAGGTGGTGCTGCCTATCGGTATTTCCTTTTTCACCTTTCAGGGGCTGAGCTATGTGATTGACGTATACCGGGGAGATGCCAAGGTACAGCGCAATCCCCTTCGAGTCGCCCTGTATATCTCGCTGTTTCCTCAACTGGTGGCGGGGCCGATTGTCCGTTACACCACGGTAGCGGAGGAGATCGGCGGGCGGAAGGAGTCCCTGCCGGAATTTACCCAGGGGGCGGTACGGCTCCTGTTCGGGCTGGCGAAGAAAATGCTCATCGCCAACGCCATGGGGCGGGTGGCCGACGATATCTTTTCCATGAACGCCGCAACCCTTTCCGCGCCTGTGGCCTGGCTTGGGGCACTGGCCTATACCGCGCAGATCTATTTCGATTTCTCCGCCTATTCCGACATGGCCATTGGCCTTGGGCGCATGTTTGGCTTTCACTTTTTGGAGAACTTTGAATACCCCTATATTTCCCGTTCCATCCGGGAGTTTTGGCGCAGATGGCATATCTCCCTGAGCAGCTGGTTTCGGGACTATGTCTATATCCCTCTGGGGGGGAGCCGCTGCCGTGTCCCCCGGCATATTTTTAACCTGTTTGTGGTCTGGCTGCTGACGGGGCTCTGGCACGGGGCGTCTTGGAACTTTGTGGTGTGGGGGCTGTGGTTCTTTGTTCTGCTCCTTGGGGAGCGGTACCTTTGGGGTGGCCTGCTCGAGCGGCTCCCCGGTGCGGCGCGCCATGTTTACACCATGCTGCTGATTGTAATCGGCTGGGTGTTCTTCCGGTCGGATACCATGGGGAACGCGCTGACGTATTTGGGCGCGATGGCAGGGCGCGGCGGCAGCACGGGAATGGCGACCTATTACCTGCTGGAATACTGGCCGGAGTGGATTGCGGCGGTGATCGCCTGCCTGCCGGTGAAGGTCGCCCTGGAGCGGGCGCTGGACCGGCGGATCGAGCGCCCCGGATACCGGGCTCTTCGGGTGTGGGGGCCGCGGTGCCTGGCGCTGGTGCTGCTGGCGCTCTCCTATATGAGCCTCGCCACGGGGGCGTTTAACCCCTTTATCTACTTCCGCTTTTGAGCCGGCGGACGGAATGCAAGGAGTGCCGTTGCTATGAAAAAGAAATCGTTAGGGGATATCCTCTTCGCAGCCCTGTTTGTGGGGCTGCTGCTGGCGGTAATGCTGAGCGCCGTTCTGCGGGAGAAGGGAACCGTTAGCTATTATGAAAACAGAACGCTGGCGCAGCGGCCTGCGCTCACTGCCGCGGGTGTACTGAGCGGCAGCTACTTCAGCGCGCTGGACAGCTATCTGTCCGATCAGGCGCCCCTGCGCGGTACGATCTCCAAGCTCAGTACATGGGCGGACATCTATCTGCTGTGCCGCCCGGTGGTGAATAATATTGTGGTTTCCAAGGACATGCTGCTGGCATACACCACCTTTGAAGCGCTGGACGCGGAGGAGGTCACGGCAAAGGCGGAGAGCATGGCGGACAGCCTCTCGGCGCTGCGTGATCTGGTGACGGGGTACGGCGGGTACTTCTGCCATGTGGCGGTGCCGGGGCAGGGCGCGTATTATTCCGACCGCTATCCGGATTATGTGAACAGCCGCGCCGACTACTATGCGGTGGAGCGGGAGGCTTTTTCTGCCGCCATGGCACGCCGGGGGGTGGATCTGCTGGATATCGGGGATGTATTTGAAGCCATGGGCAATCCGGAGGACTACTATTCTCCCGTGGATCACCATTACACCTATTACGGGGCGTTTGCGGCGTATCAGGCTATGATGGAGCACATCAACGAGACCACCGGCTATGACCTGCACATTTATTCCGACGCCGATTTCAGCTTTGAGGAGGTTGAGGGCTTCCGCTATATGGGCTCGCGCCTGCGCCCCCTCTTCGGTCTGGTGGATTTGAACGAGACGCTGATGATTGGCGCGCCGGAGGAGGATATCCCCTTTACCCGCTATGATGGGGGCGTGGAGGTGGAGCCTGTCGTGTTTAACCTGCAGCCGGACAGCATGGGCAACCTGAGCTATACCATCTATATGGGCGGGGACATCCCGGAGCTGTGCATCGACACCAACCGCCCGGAGCTGCCCACCATCCTCATTTACGGGGACAGCTATACCAACGCCGTGGAGACCCTGCTCTATACTGGCTTCGATAAGCTGTACTCCATTGACCTGCGGTACTATTACGAACTGTCCTTGGCGGAGTATATCGCTCAGGTGCAACCCGATATTGTATTGTGTATCCGGGACTATAGCGTGCTTCTCAGTAGCGAAGGAAATGGGACGGTGTTTCCGAATTAGAGCAATAGTCTGGGGGGCTGACGCACCATTTTCGTGGTGCGTCAGCCCCCCAGACCTTGCTCAGCCGACAAACTTGAGGTTATGCAGGGAGATCAGGTTGTTTATATTGAAGTAGGTAATGCCCCGGGCGCTGTCGAGCACATAGTCGATATAGTACCCGGCGTCAGTGGCCTCCTCCCCGATCACATAGGCGTAAATCGTCTGGCCGTCCTTGCTGACCGTGACCCGCCCCGTAGCCTGATCCCAGGTCACGGTGCAGCCCAGCGCCTGCGCTACGCTGCGCATGGGAACCATATAACCGGCGTTCTCACTATCCACATAGGGCTTTGCCAGATCCATGGAGATGACCTCGCCGTCAATGCTGATATCGCCGTTGTCCGCTACCGCAACGATACCGGCATAGGCGCTGTTAAAGGCAATCAGCTTTGTGGGGGTGAGGCTCTGTCCCGCGGAACCCTCCTCATACCAGGCGAGCACCTTCATGCCGGGGCGAATGGTGTCCTTGGTGAGGAGCTGCCGGGTCAAATAGGGGGTAATGGCCGTCTCATCTGTCAGGATAAGGGATGCGTCCATGTTGGTCACCAGTGTTACCGTTCCCGCCGCGGCGTCTGTTTGAACCGCGTCCACCTCCGCGTAGAGGGGAACCGCCTGATCCTCCGCGAGATTGACCAGGATCAGCGTGGCGGAGGCCTGCGCCGGATAGGACAACGCCATTGCCGGCGCCACATAGGCATAGATGGTATCACCGGTTCGGATATCGGCAAAGGTGGCGGTGTCCCCCGTGGCGCCATCCAGAATCAGGGTGCTCTCGCTGAGGTTGAGCACCAGCTCGGCCACCTCGTTGCCCTCCTCATCCGTTCCCATTAATGTGACGCGGGAGGTCGCCCCCTCCGCCACGGATGCGGTGCCGCTCACAAGCACGGTGGCGGTACTCAGTAGGCCAGATCCAATCTGTACCGGCTGACCGTTTACGATTGTCTTACCGTCACCGGCGACGGTGTCCATTGCCTCCAGCCGGATGGGATCCGCCAGTACGAGCTCTTCCGGCGCCAGGGCGAGTACCGAAATGCTGGACAGCAGGCTCAGAGAGAGCGCCGCGCAAATTACTTTTTTCATGTGTATCATCTCCTATGTTTCGTTTGTTTTCACTTGGTTAGACGCAGAGCCGGGAAAAAGGTTCCGTCTTTTTCCCGGCATTTTGTGGCGCCCGCGGGGGAATCGGCGCATAGGATAGATCGGGCTCCCTTTTGCGCCCTGTAGAACGGAGGTAGTTATGAATTGTTACTCCTTCTGCCGACTTCCTTGCTGCCTGACAGGTTCCACCCTGACGCCGGAGGCGGTCTACGCCTTCGTGGGCGCCGATGGTGCGGATACGCCGCCCATCGCCGCCGTTCCCACCGGGGTCAATCTTCCGTTGCCGCGGTATCAGGTATTCTCGTGGGGTATCCTCTCCAACGCGGCAAGCACGGAATTTACCATACAGCGCTCCGGGGTTTTTCGGCTGGCATACCAGATTAACACACAGTACCCGGTGTCATCCGCCAGTCAACTGGCAATCAATCATACACAGGCCGACGCGTCTTTGCTCATACCGGCCACCCCCCAGCGGCACTATGCCGCCGAGGTGTTTTTATTTTTGAATCACGGGGACAGCGTTTCACTCCAGCTGACCCATCCCAGCGGGGAAACCGTCCTTCTGCAAAGCGGGATCGGCGCCACGCTGAGTATTGAGCGAATTGGTTGAGACACAGCAAAAAGCGGGTTTGGCTTGCGCCACTCCCGCTTTTTGGTGTCGTTGGACGGCCTGTCCAACCGGCCGGGGCATAATCGTACACGGGGGTATCGTTTTGCCACAGCCCACACGATTTATGCCAGGCTCTGCTCCAGCCGACGGCGCACCGTCTGGAGAAATACCGTAGTCTCCACAACCCGGGCAGGCCGCACCTTTTCCCACAGCCCCGCCAGATCCTTCGTCATCACGCCCGCTTCAATGGTCTCAATGGCGGCCCGCTCCAGCGCGGTGGCGAAGGCGGTCAGCGCCTCGTTCCCGTCCAGCTCGCCGCGCTTGCCCAGCGCGCCGCTCCAGGCAAAAATGGTGGCCATGGGGTTGGTGGAGGGCTTTGATCCTTCCAGATACTGGTAATAATGCCGGGTCACCGTGCCGTGCGCCGCCTCATACTCATAGTTGCCGTCAGGGGAGACAAGCACCGAGGTCATCATGGCAAGGGAGCCGAAGGCGGTGGAAACCATATCGCTCATCACGTCGCCGTCGTAGTTTTTACAGGCCCAGATAAAGCCGCCCTCACTTCGGATGACCCGCGCCACCGCGTCGTCAATGAGGGTGTAGAAGTAGGTGATACCCAGCGCCTCAAACGTTTCCCGGTACTCCTCCTCGTACACCTCCTGAAAGAGATCCTTGAACGTGTGGTCATACTGCTTTGAGATGGTGTCCTTGGTGGAAAACCAGAGATCCTGCCGGGTATCCGCCGCGTACTGGAAGCATGCGCGGGCGAAGGAGAGGATGGAGCTGTCTTTATTGTACTGCCCCTGCAACACGCCCGGGCACTCAAAGTCATAGATTTTCTGGCGGAAGGTCGTCCCGTCCTCCCCCGTGTACAGCAGCTCCGCCGTGCCGGGGCCGGGCACCCTGTACTCCGTGGCGCGGTAGACGTCGCCGTAGGCGTGACGGGCAATGGTGATGGGCGCCTTCCAGTTCTTTACCACCGGGGAGATCCCCTCCACCATAATGGGGGCGCGGAATACCGTGCCGTCCAAAATAGAGCGGATGGTTCCGTTGGGCGATTTCCACATCTGGGTCAGGTTGTACTCCTTCATCCGCTGGGCGTTGGGGGTGATGGTGGCGCATTTCACCGCCACGCCATACTCCTTGGCGGCGTTGGCGGCATCCACCGTGATTTGGTCGCCGGTCTTCTCCCGCTGGGAAAGACCCAGATCAAAATATACGGTTTTCAAATCGACAAAGGGCAGGAGCAGCTCCTGCTTGATATCCTGCCAAATGATGCGGGTCATCTCGTCCCCGTCCATCTCCACAAGGGGGGTTGTCATCGGTATTTTTTCCATGATAAAGTGCATTCCTTTCGCAGTGCTCAAGGCACAAATAGTCCATGAAAAGGAATGGGCTTTTTGTGCATGAAGCGCGGTTTCGCGAAGCGGGAGCGCTTCGCACATTCTCAGGATAGCGTGATTTTTCACGCTATCCTCCTGCTTCTTTCTATAGAAAAGGCCGACGGAACCACTTCGCTCCAATCGGCGCCTTTCTTTTTTTGCCTATATAATCTGTGTGTACAGCTCCGTCTCGGTGCGCTCACACATCACGCCTATCTCCGGCACAATGGTGGTAAAGTGCTCGGTCTTCATGTGCCGGTCAAGATCCTCCTGAGACTCCCAGCCCTCCAGCATCACCGCAAAATTCGGCTGCTGCGTGGACAGCGCCAACTCATACTGGGTGCAGCCCTTCTCCTGCCGGGTAGCGGCGACGAGGGGAACGGCGGTGCGGCGAAAATCCTCCGCCGATATCTCAGACTTCAGGTAAAATCGGGCAACTACTTTCACCATAACGCATTCTCCCTTCGGCTATTCGGCCGATATTGTGTAATAATAGACAGGCTGACCGCCGGAGAGCACGGTGATCTCCGCGTTGGGGCAGCGCTCGGAGAAGATCGCCAGCGCCTTTTGTGCCTCTTCCGCGCTGATATCCTCCCCATAAAAAATGCTGATAAATTCCGCTGCCTGCTGCGGCTCCGCCTCCGCCAGTGTCTGGAGCAGATGCTCCAAATCCCGGTCGGTGCTGAAGAGCTGCGCCTCGGTCAGGGCGAGATAGTCCCCCTGCCGGATGGCTACGCCGTCAAAATCGGAATCCCGGGCGGCGTAGGTAATTTCACTGGTGTGTACCCGCTCCATGGCGGCGCGCATGGCCGCCTCATTTTCCGCCACCCCAGCGTCGGGGTTGAGCATGAGCAGGGCGGAAATGCCCTGGGGTACGGAGCACGTGGGCAGCACCACCACCTGTTTTTCCTGTATCATATCCACACACTGCTCCGCTGCCATGACGATATTTTTGTTGTTTGGCAGCACAAAGACCACCTCGGCGGGGGTACGGTGAATTTCCCGCATAATATCGTCGGTGGAAGGGTTCATGGTCTGCCCGCCGCTGATGATGCCATCTGCGCCCAGGCTGCGGAAGACCTCCGCCAGCCCATCCCCCGTGCATACCGCTACCACGCCATACTTTCTCTCGGGACTGGCCACGGGAGGATGCGGCTCCGGCTCTCCCGTCTCCTGCATAATCTCCGTGTGCTGTTCCCGCATATTTTCAATCTTCACCGTCATCAGCGCGCCGTAGGTGAGCGCCTCCTCCAGCACCTTGCCGGGGTGGTTGGTATGGACGTGTACCTTAATGAGCTGCTCGTCATCCACCAGAACCAGGCTGTCCCCCAGCTTATTTAAAAACGTGCGCAGCGCCTCCGGGCTTTTCTTTCTCTCCCGGGCGCAAATAAATTCCGTGCAGTAGGCAAAGGTAATGTCCTCTGTGCCGAACGCGGCAAACGCGGACTGCTTTTCGGGGGAAGCCTCTTCCTCCTCCACATCCGGCAAAAGCCTGCCCTGCATACAGTCCAGCATTCCCTGGAGGATCAGCACAAAGCCCATGCCGCCCGCGTCCACAACCCCCGCCTTTTGCAGCACGGGATTCTGGTTTACCGTGTCGGCCAGGGCAAGCTCCCCCGCCTTGATTGCCGCCGCCAGCACCGCCTCCGCGGCGTTATCTTCCCGCGCCGCCGCCGCCGCCTGTGCCGCCGCCATGCGGGAAACCGTAAGGATCGTTCCCTCGGCGGGCTTCATTACCGCCTTATAGGCCGCCGCCACGCCGTAATCGAGCGCAATGGCCAGGTCCCGCCCGTCGGCCTCCTCCTTATCCCGGATCGCCTTGGCAAATCCACGAAAGAGCAGGGAGAGGATGACTCCGGAATTTCCCCGCGCCCCCCGCAGCAGGGCGTTGGCGCAGCGCTGCGCCGCCTCCCCCACCTGCTTTTCCGGGTGTCTTTTCATCTCCGCCGCCGCGGTCGCAATGGTCATGCTCATATTGGTTCCAGTATCCCCATCGGGTACCGGGAAAACATTCAGCTCATTGATCCGCTGTTTCTGTAATTGAACGGATGCCGCCGCGTGAATCATCATCTTCGCGAATAACATCCCATCAAAACGCTCTACCATGCCCGTGTTCCTTCCTTTCGATGCCGCCGCGACAAGGTCATCCTATCATCATGGAGTCCACGCAGACATCCACATGCTTTACCGCGATCCCGGTCATGCGGCTGACATGATAGCTCACCTCGCTCATAATGGAGCGGCTGACCGCCATCAGGTTTATCCCGTTGTCCACAATGATGTGCAGCTCAATGGAGACGCTTTCCTCCTCTTCATGATAGGTCACCTTGACTCCCTTGGACATGGATTCCTTCTTTAAAAGATGCACCAGCCCATCCGTCCGGGAGCGCACGGCCATCCCCTTCACGCCGTAGCAATTGGTCGCCGCAGCGCCGGTGATGTTGGTAAATACCTCGCTGCTGATGGTGATCTCGCCCTTTTCGGTTTGCAGCCTCATACTACCAGCCCTTTCTCATTGATTCCTTCCGTCTTCCACGGACAGCGTCTGCGCAGGCGCAGGTATTCGCCCTCATATTGTAGTCCATTTCCTGATAAATTACAAGGGCAACACCGCACAATTCTCGCACCACATTCGCACGCCATGTTCACTTGTCTATTTCGCACAAAATCCTTGGCAATACATCCAGTATTACCTGCGAATTTTGTGCAAAATATCCAAGCAACTCTGACGTACGGTTGCGGCACGCGAATTGTGCGGTGGCTGCCCAAAAAACTTTGTCTCCGCTCTTGTATTTTCCCGTAATTAGGTGTAAACTATGGAATAGACGGAACAGTTCCAAAATTCAAGGAGGGTTCGAGTTATATGAAAGATTGTTTTGTTTTTATGGCGAAGGTCTTTACCCTGATGCTGTCCTTGATTGCGGCAGTCTATCTCGTTGTCACCTACTGGGATAAGATCTCCGATTTCCTTACCACCACCAAGCGCAAGGTCTCCGCGGCGGCAGGCTCTTGCTGCGGCTCCGACTACGAGGACTACGCGGACTGGGACGGCGAATAATCAAATCATTGAAAGGGTGCGCCCAACCGGCGCACCTTTTTTTACGTTATGCCCCCGCGCTTTTCCGCCTATTCCCGCCCCTGGAAAGAAAATGATAAAAAGCAACGGCTCTTCCCCTGGCCGGCACGCCGCCGGGCTTGTATTTTCCCCGCCGTTGCCTTATAATGAGCCTTGAACAACAAGAGCGAAAGAGGGTTCTGTATTACATGAAATTAGGCATTGTGGGGCTGCCCAATGTGGGCAAGAGCACCCTGTTTAACGCGATTACCAACGCCGGGGCGGAGTCGGCCAACTATCCCTTTTGTACCATTGACCCCAACGTGGGCATCGTGTCCGTTCCCGATGGGCGGCTGGACTGGCTGACGGAGTTTTATCACCCCAAAAAGACCACCCCCGCCGTCATTGAATTTGTGGACATCGCGGGTCTGGTGAAGGGCGCGTCCAAGGGGGAGGGTCTGGGCAACCAGTTCCTCTCCAACATTCGCGCCACCGACGCTATCGTCCATGTGGTGCGTTGCTTTGACGACGAAAATGTGATCCATGTGGAGGGTTCCACCGATCCCATCCGGGACATTGAAATCATTGATATTGAGCTGATTATGGCGGACATGGAGATGGTACAGCGGCGGATGGACAAATGCGCCAAGGCGGGAAAAACCGGGGACAAAAAAGCCCAGCAGGAGGCGCAGGCGCTCACCGGCCTTTTAGAGTGGCTCAACGAGGGCAAATCAGCCCGCTCCTATGACTGCGACGAGGACACCGCGGCGCTCATCGCCGAGTCGGAGCTCCTTTCCCTGAAGCCTGTCATCTACGCCGCCAATCTGGACGAGTCCGGTTTTTCCGACTGCCACGGGAATCCCTACTACCGCCAGGTGGAGGAGATTGCAAAAAACGAGGGGGCGCAGGTGATCCCCGTCTGCGCCCAGCTGGAAGCGGAGATCGCCCAGCTCTCAGGGGAGGACAAGGCCATGTTCCTGGAGGAGCTGGGCATCGCCCAGTCGGGACTTGACCGCCTCATCCACGCCTCCTACGATCTGCTGGGTCTTATCTCCTTCCTCACCGCGGGGGAGGACGAGTGCAGAGCTTGGACCATCACCGCGGGCACCAAGGCGCCCCAGGCCGCGGGAAAAATTCACACCGATTTTGAGCGGGGCTTTATCCGCGCCGAGGTGGTGGCCTTCAACGACCTGTCCGCCTGCGGCAGCATGGCGGGGGCGCGGGAAAAGGGTCTCATCCGCTCCGAGGGCAAGGAGTACGTCATGCGCGACGGCGACATTGTCCTGTTCCGCTTTAACGTATAGGCTGGCTGTGAGCTACACCGTCTATATTCTGCGCTGCGCCGACGACACCCTCTATACGGGCATCACCAACAATGTCCCCCGCCGCCTCTGCGCGCATAACAGCGGCAAGGGGGCGAAGTATACCCGCGCCCGCCGCCCGGTCTCTCTGGTCTATGAGGAGGCATGCGAGAGCCGCTCTCAGGCGCTGCGCCGGGAGCTTGCCATCAAGGGGATGACGCGGGAGGCGAAGCTGGCGCTGATTCTGGCGTATATGGCGATATGAAAAATCATGGGGGTGCCGCACAGGTTTCACTGTGCGGCACCCCCTAATTACTATTGCTTCCCCCCGCGCGGGCAGCGCGAAAAACCCGCCGGTCTTAATTGGCATCGTCGGCAGCCACCACGCCGACGTCCAACGGCAATCCAAGATAATCATCCATCATTTGAATCAGCGCTTCCGGCTCTTGAGGCAGGTCACTTACGTGGTAATAGTAGTAAATTCCCTGCGCTTCATCAATGAAGGCGATGGGGCGTTCACTGAGCATAATGGTGTTTGTCGTCTGATCCCAATTGACATACAAATCCAGCGCCGACGCAATCCCGCGCACGGGGAGATAGGTCGTGCCGGCTATGGTGAAGGGCTCAATCGCGTGCCCGGCCACGTCCTCAGGGGTGACGGATTCGCCGTTCACTGTAATTTTAATATCGCTGTAAGTAAGCGTGGCCTGTTGCTGCGTGCTCAGCGCGGCGGCGCCGCCAACCAGTGCGGAAATCGTCATAGCAACGAGGAATCCGGCAATAAACCCTCTTTTTTGCCCCTCCATGCAAAACACATCCTTCTTTTTCGATCAGCTCCATTGTATAGCAATAAGGGAAGAATTGCAATCACGAATATGGCGGTGTTTATCATGGCTATTGCTGATACGCGAAGCAATCCGTAGTGTGATCGTTCACCAGCCCAACGGCTTGCATATACGCGTAGATGATGGTGGAGCCAACAAATTTAAACCCACGCTTTTTCAGGTCTTTGCTGATTTGATCCGATAATGCGGTGGTGGCGGGAACGTCAGAGATCACCCGCCACGCGTTTTGGAGCGGTTGATTGTCCACGTAGGACCAGAGAAACGCGTCAAAACTGCCGTATTCGCGCTGTACTTCCCGGAATGCTTTGGCGTTTTCTATGACCGACTGAATTTTCCCGCGGTGACGGATGATACCCGCGTCCTGCATCAGCGCCTCCACCTTCCGTGCGTCATATTGTAAAATTTTATCGATCTCAAAGCCGTCAAAGGCTCTGCGGAAGTTTTCCCGCTTGCGCAAAACCGTAATCCACGAGAGCCCGGCCTGCATCCCCTCCAGAATGAGTAATTCAAATAGCTTTTGGTCGTCATGCACCGGCCTGCCCCATTCGAAATCATGATAGCTTTGATACAGCGTGTCGTCACCTGTCCAGGCACATCTTGTCATCTGTTCAGCCATAGGTGCGCACCTCTTTTCTGCCGCATTGTCCGCGCCAAAGCGGGTAAAAGCAATCCGGCTGCGCGCAGTGGATCGTGCCAGACGCGCAGCCGGATCGTGGTTATGCTTCGATGGTGAATTCCTGGTTGCAGTATGGGCAGGTTTTTACGCCCTGAAGATTGCTTGCGGACAACAAAAATGACTTTTCGCAGTAAGGGCATGTTACCTC